>ERZ824473.509-NODE-509-length-69479-cov-6.536371_pt1 | contig 69479 bp, 62 predicted proteins | sample MGYA00519874_ERZ824473 | MGnify/ENA primary metagenome ERZ824473 (study PRJEB31778, sample SAMEA3449151) | human gut metagenome | biome: human gut; feature: human-associated habitat; material: faeces | place: United Kingdom | collected 2010/2012 ... | reverse complement strand
GAAGTTTTCAAAGTTTGCACCGAGAATACCACCTACAGCTGAATAGATATTATTGAAGGAAACAGAACCACCAAACCAACAATCGGTAATCGACGAGCTGTTCGCAGAGTTTTCCCACTGACCAATCAGCCCACCAACAGTATCAACATGATCTTCATCGGATTCTGTACTGATAACCGTGGTGTCTGAACCGCAGCCTTTTACTTGTGTGCTCCCAGTGCATTGGCCAATCAGTCCGCCGACCATCTTGTCGCCAACATTGTTTTCTATCTTTCCGCTTGTATAGCAGTTTTCAACTGTGCCGCCATCGACCCAATCTGCCAAAATGCCGGCAAGTAACGAACCATCATTTGAGGCAATATCAGCATCGATAACAAGTAAATTCTTTAATGTACCACCGTCAGAAACAACTCCGAATAGTCCGTTTCGAATAAGTTCGTCACCAGTAGAGTGATGATTCAAATTTGTGATTTTGTGATACTGCCCATCAAAAGTACCAGCAAAATATCTGCCAAAGTTGCCGCCATTTCCAATGGGGGTCCACTGGCAGCCGGATAAGTCGAGGTCATTATCTAAGTAAATCGTTTTCCCTTCAAATGATACAGATGCAGTTTTGTCATTGACTAACTGCGCTAAACCGGCCAACTGTTCGGCAGTGGTGAAATGGTATTCAGTATCCGTCTTATGGTCGGTGTACCAGCTTGTATCTGCCGTACCGTCCCAATTATCTACTGAAGTTCCTTCAGCAAACGCTGCCATCGGAACAAGCGCCATCGCAAAGCACAACGCAGGCAGAAGGCTTAGAAGTTTCTTCTTCATTTTTGTTCCTCCAAAATAATTCTATCTGCTATTTTCTTCCTCCGGCAGCGGACGCGCCGGAGGAAGATAAAAGGTTTAACCGGAAAAGATTGATTTGCCGATCGTGGTTAGGACTTCAATATCAAACCACCGCCCTTCCGGCAAACGCAAAAAAGCCGAAGCCAAGGCATAATGCGCCCTGTCTCCGGCAACTGGTTCGTTTTAAATTGTATGAAATAAGACTTGACACGCTGAAAAACGGCGCTAAGCACCTGCCGAGCCGGCAATAATTGTTGGCATTTCCGTTTTCCATAGTCAAGTCCCCTTCATAATCCCTAAGGCAAAAGGATATGAAATTCCCTATCCCATAGATATTTAAAGTATTTTACAGATTTTCTCCAAAATCTCAAGTAGTTTGGCAGTACGGCAGATTCTTGGACCTCGATGAAGGGGGTCCAAATGTATTCGAAGGAGGACAGGGAGCGCATCTTGGCCGACCTGCCGAAGTGCTCGCGCTACCCCGAGGCGACCAGGCGCGAGGCCCTCTCGCTGCTACGCAAGGGGCTGGGGCCGGCCGCCGCGTCCCGCAGGCTCGGCGTGTCGTCGGACTCGGTCGTGGCGTCCTGGTCGCGCAAGACCGCCGGGGATGCTAGCATGGCCCCCGGGAAGGGGGTGCGGCTTGACCGTCCCCCTTGCATATTTGTGCTCGATTTGAACAAAACGGATTATGGCGTACGCGAATCGATAAACCAATCTTGCGACTCGTCAATATTCCTGAGTTGACTTCAGGTTTGACGTCGGGCTGCACATCGGTTCTGTTCGATAGCGTATTCTTCTGCCGCTCTCCCCTACTCTTCCAGACCGAACAAGCTCTTCATGTCAGTTTCCTTCATGGGAGCGCCAGCTGAAGGCAGCTTCTCTGCGCGGAACTTCTCGACCTGAGCTTTGCCGCCGATGAATTCTTCTGCCGTGCCGACCATGGTCACCGTGCGGCTTCCCTTAATGGTGAGCGCCTGCACGCCTTGCGTCGAATTGGTGGTCTTCGTCTTCAGAAGCGATGTGTTGAAGGCTGGTGGCAACGTTACGAGCGTTGCTGTTCGGTGCAAGCCTCGTGTGGCATTCGTTCCAACGGGCAACGAGCTGGTTCCTGCGGGGTCGGCTGTTGTTCCTACTGGCAAGAACATTGAATCGAATAGCTTGGTGGTTCGTGGAAAAGTCGAGGCGTGGGGTGACGTTTTTCTTCCCTTCGGCATCGTTCCCGACGATCCCGACCTCATTGTTCAGGCTGTAAAGAAGGCATGCGCGTGCGCCAATATCGTGGTGCTCAATGCGGGGTCATCGAAGGGGTCTGACGACTGGTCGGTCGAACAGTTAGAGGAAATCGGCACCATAATATGCCACCAGGTCAATCATGGGCCTGCCCACCATAGCTCTGCTGCCGTGGTTGACGGAACTCCCGTTTGGGCATCTCCGACCCGCCGTTCGGCGCCTCGTTCACATTGGGGTTCTACCTGCTGCCTCTTATGAACCGTTTCCTGGGTCTTGCTACCGAGCCTTTCAAGGTTGCTGCTCGGCTGACCGAGCCCTTCCCTATTTCTGGTCCAATGTCCGGCCATGGCGGTGCACGAAAATATGCTGGCGAGGAGCGACCGTCTGAGGTCCTTACTGGAAAGCAATTCTTTGGCGTTCGCATGCTCAATGTGGAAGCGCGGCCTGATGGATCGCTCGCAGGAACTCCCGTCACGGGCCGTCCCGGTTCGCCTGCGACGCTATCGGCGAATGCGCTTTTTATGCTCGAATCGGGCCAGGGCGCTTCCAGGCCGGCTGCGGGCGATGTCGTTTGGGTTGAGCTTCGGTAGCGGCCGAGGAAAACAATGTGCAATGCTTTTTAGATTACAGCGCCCTGCCGTGTTCGCATCTTGATAGAAAGGGCCCCAATAATGGGGCCCTTTCTGTTGGAGAAGAACCGTCTTCTCGCATACGTTGGGAGCTGCGTATGCGGATCGGTGCACTATGCCAAATCGGTCGTGATGGTGTTGGCCATAATGTAGCCGTAGATCATGGCTGCGTCGAAGCCGTAGCCATAGCCTCGACCGTCCTTCTCCTCGATGGAGCCGCACACATCGCCTGCGGCGTACAGGTTGGCGATAGGCTCGCGATCCTCGGTCAGAACGTGGCAGCTCGGGTCGATGGCAAGGCCGCCGGTCGTGAGGTAGAACGTGGGAATGCAGGGGCATACCCAAATTCCGCCATGCGTATTGATCAGCGGAAGGTCCTTGCGGCCGAATTCGTCTTCTTCGCCGGCCTTTGCATGCGCGTTGTGCGTGTCGATCGTTTGCTGCAGGTTGTCGATGCCGTATTCGTCGATAGCCTCTTGAACGGTGTCGAAGTGAACCATGTCACCGCGGCTGAACAGGGCCTTGTATTCGGTCGTCGACCACTCGTCGTTCTTCATGGTTGTAACGGCGCCGCTCTCGTCGGTGATGATGAAGAACTTACCGCCGTTGCTGGAGTCGCGCACCGCCTTGCTGAGCTCGGCGTGGTTGTTTCCATTCACGTTGCCGAACTGGTCGCCGGTTGCGTTGACCATAATGCCGGGCGTCGTGCGGTAGGCGAATGCAATTTCGAAACGGCTGCCGGCCTGGGGCGTAGTAGACAGGAACGCGCCGAGGTCGCGGCCCATGCACTCGATTGCTGCATTCTCGGCCTGCGCGAGTACGATGCCGTCACCCGTGGAACCAGGGGCGCAGTTGAAGGAGAATTCTCCGTACTCGGGATAGTGCTCCTTAATCATGTCCTGGTTTGCCGCGAAGCCGCCGGAGGTGAGGCAAACTGCGCGAGCGTTGACAGTCCAGCTGCCACCGTCTTTGCATTCTGCGAGCAGGCCAGCGATTTTGCCGTCGTTGTCTTTGATGAATTCGGTCACTTTGGCGCCATAGACAATTTGGCCGCCCAGTGCATTGATGCGGTCGACGAGGAACTGCATGGCGTAGCCGCAGCCGCCCATGTAGCAGCCAGGTGCCAGGTACGGAGTGGTGCCGTAATAGGGGTTGACGCCCATGGTGAAGAATCCGATGCCCATGTCATGCATCCAGTCCACCATTTTTCCTGAGTTCTCATACATTGCGGCTTCGTACGGAATCTCGCCATTGAAGCGGTTGAGCTCAGGATTGACGCGCTTCTTAACTGCCTCGAGCCTGGCATCCAAGCTCATGCCGATGCTGTCATCGAAACGGCCGAGGCTATAGTTCTTCTGCAGCTCGGAGCCTGCGGAAAGAACCCCCGAATACGTCATGCACATCGAGCCGCCTGGGATATCGTTCTTTTCGAGCAGTATGACTTTGTAACCGTTTTCGAGCAGGCGCGTTGCGGCTACGAGTCCAGAAGTGCCCGCGCCCATAAACACGACGTCGACATCTGCCGTCTGTGCGGTTCCGCCTTTTGCGGGCTCGGGGGTGCCCAGCGAGAAGTCGGCGGGGTTGCCGCCGGCGTTGGTGATGGCGTCGGAAATTGCGCTGCGAACGGCCATGCTGGTCATGGTCGCGCCGGAAATCGTGTCTGCGTCGAGGTTGCCAGATTCAAGAATGCGCTGTGCCATCATGGGGCCAGCAACGCTGCCAATGCCGATCGTGTCATCATTGCGAAGGATTTTCGCGTCAGCAATCTTTGAATCGTCAATGGTGACTTCTGCATACAGGTAATCTTTGTGGCCCATGGCCTTGCCGACCCATTTGCCGTCCGTCAGGCTATCGGGGGGCTTCACCGAGCTTTTTTCGGTTGATTCCTCTCCTTTGGTTTCGGCTCCAGACTTCGAGCAGCCCGCCATGGCACCACCCAATGCCGCAACGGATCCGACTGCGATTGTCCCCTTAAGAAAGTCCCTACGATTGAGTTCCATGTTAACTCCCTCCTTGTTTCTCTTGCCGCTGAGAAGCGGCTTAGCGTTACTATAGGAGGCAAAGAATTGCTCGGTCATGACCGATTATCGATTGAATAACGCCGTAACCGACGATAACCGACTATCGGTTAGACGATGCAATATGGGGGTTTCGCTGATGAGCATGATGAAAGCAACACGTGGCGCTATCTCGACCTGTTTCCTTGCTGCCGCCATGACAATCGGTTTCGCTTCGTATAAAGCTGCCATTTCTTGTTCTTATAGAACGGCGATGGGGTCGGTGACCGAAACATGCGGGTATGTATCCGACGTCGGATTCATGATTGTCGTCAATGCCTCATCTTTTGTCACGGCTCTGATTGTCTATCTTCTTTATAGGAAGGGCGTTGTGGCGGAAGGCGGCATTGTTCAAAGCCCCGCGATCATTGCTCTTTCAACGGGTATGCTTGTGAGCCGCGAGGAGGCAGCGAGCGCCCTTCCGGCGGAAATCCTCGTCGTTATTCTTGGCGCGGTGTGCGGTTTTTCAATTGTATTGCTGTGCGTGGTGTGGATAGATACGCTTGTCCGACTTAGGACAATGAAACTTGCTCTTCTCGTTCTTGTTTTGGGGCTTACCTTAAAAGAGGTGGTCTATGCATGGGCGTGCGGGCTTTCCGGAATCGCTTTCCAGCTGCTCACCGTTGGTTTGCTTCTTCTTTCGGCGATATTGCTGTTCTTTTCAAATCGAAATCGACGGCCCGTTGAGCTTTCTCAGACATTGGAAGAAGACAAGTACTCTTTCGTTAAATCCTTCATCGCGTTATTCATCCTTGTAGGAATTGTTGGCATTATTCATACCACGGTAATCGGATCGAGCGCCGAGGGCGTTGTCGGCCAGGTCGATATGGATCTCGCGGGAGAGCTGTCCTCCATCGCGGCTTTGGTAATCACTGTCGCTATGGGACGGAACGTGAGCACGTTGAAAGTTGGTAAAGTCGCCTTCCCGTGCGTCCTCGTTGCACTTTCTTTGCTGCCCCTTCTCGGTGAGAGCAATGGTGCTTTAGTTGGATTTATCTCAATTTTTTGCTATGAGGTTTATAGCAAGGTTTTTCTCGCTTACATTCTTTGCGAGTGCTATCGAACGAAGTGCTCGTCGTTAACCCTGTCTTGCTATTTTACAGGAGGAACTGGCGGATCGCTCGCAATTGGGCCGTCAATTGGCTTGCTGCTTAGCTCATTTAGCGCCGGACACGAAGTTTCGATTCTCGCGCTTCTTACTGTGGCGGCCATTTATCCCATTGCTTTAGGAACGATGGTTTTATATCGCAGGGGCGATGGCTTTCGGTTCATTCATAAGTCCGATGGCAAAAGCGAGCCTGGCCGGGCAATTCGGGTCGATGAATCTTATGAGCTGGAAACCGCCTGTCGTTCTATTGCCGACGAGAGTGGCCTTACACCTAGGGAGCTTGACGTACTTGTCGTTCTCGCAAAGGGGCGCTCGGCAAAACATATCGCCGACGAGTTATGCATAGCTGAAAATACCGCTTGGGTTCATATCAAAAGTATATATGCGAAAACAGGAGCCCATGGAAAACAGGGCCTCATCGATTTGGTTGAAGAGGCTCGCGCATCTACTGTCCGATAGGGGTATTCGTGAGAATATTGGGCGTGATAAGGCTCGGTCGGTATGCTGCATTCCTCATTGACGGGAAGCTATCGGCGCGCGAGTGGGCTAAAGGTATAGAGGGATCGAGCTGCGTTGCTTCGATCCCTCTATATGGCATGGACACCGTAGGTAGCCATAGGGCCCTCGATTGACTTTTGCCGCAATTGCCCCACAATCATCTCTTATTTGATTGTGGATCGTGCTCCCCTACTCTTCCAGATCGAACAAGCTCTTCATGTCAGTTTCCTTCATGGGCGCGCCAGCTGAAGGCAGCTTCTCTGCGCGGAACTTCTCGACCTGAGCTTTGCCGCCGATGAATTCTTCTGCCGTGCCGACCATGGTCACCGTGCGGCTTCCCTTAATGGTGAGCGCCTGCACGCCTTGCGTCGAATTGGTGGTCTTCGTCTTCAGAAGCGATGTGTTGAAGTTCACCAGGCGGTAGTCGCTAGAAACGAGCGCCAGGTCACGTTCTTCCTTCAGCACCGTGGCGTACATGAGTTTTGAGCCGCCGTAAATCGCGTTCTTCAGGCGCTTGCGGTTCGTTTTAGTGGCGTATCCCGACAGCGCCACGCGCGCAACGCGGCCATTCTCGAACACGAATAGCACGTCGGCCTTGTAATCTTCAGGGTCGATAACCCAAGTCACAGTCTCGTCGGCGTCCATCTCCAAATCGGTGGGCAAATACGAGCCGAGCTGCGCCGATTTGGTGTCTTCGAACGCGGCAACCTTGCACTTGTATACCTGGCATTGGTTTGTGAACACGAGCAAATCGTGCGTGTTTGAGGAATCGAACTCGATGAAGGGCTCGTCGCCGTCTTTGTATTTCAGCGTTGTGGCCTTGCGCAGCACGCGCTCGGTCATCTTCTTCAGGTAGCCGTCGCGCGAAAGCATCATGGTCACGGGGTATTCCTCGACCTCGGGCTCGAGGTTCACCTCAACGATTTCCGAAGGCGCGACCAGGCCGGTTTTGCGCGGCATGACGTGCTTCTTATTCACCGCAGCGAGCTCGTCGTGGATGACTTTCTTGATTTTCTTCTCGCTTGCGAGAATAGCGTTCAGCTCGGCGATGTCGGCCTCGAGCTTCTCGATATCCTTCGTGCGGTTGATAATGTATTCCTCGTTGATGTTGCGCAGTTTGATTTCCGCCACGAATTCGGCCTGGACCTGGTCGATATTGAAGCCCTTCATGAGGTTGGGCACAACGTCGGCCTCGAGTTTCGTGCCGCGAATGATTGCGATGGCCTTATCGATGTCGAGCAGAATCGCCTCAAGGCCGTGCAACAAGTGCAGGCGGTCGGTTTTCTTGTCCAAATCGAAGTTCATGCGGCGGCGGGTCGATTCGACGCGCCATGCCACCCACTCGCTCAAAATCTCGCGCACGCCCATAACGCGCGGGTAGCCGTCGACGAGTACGTTGAAGTTGCACGAGAACGAGTCTTGCAGCGTGGTGGAGCGGAACAGCTTCGCCATGAGCAGTTCGGGGTCGACGCCCCTCTTCAGGTCGATGGCGATGCGCAAGCCGGAGAGGTCGGTTTCGTCGCGGATGTCGGCGATTTCGCGCACCTTGCCCTCTTTGGAGAGCTTTACGATGCGATCGATGATGACGTCGGTTTTGGTGGTGTATGGAATCTCGTACACCTCGATGATGCGCTCATCGGGCAGGTAGCGCCAGCGCGAGCGAATTTGGAAGCTGCCGAGGCCCGTGTTGAAGATGCGTTCCATTTCCTCGCGGCGGTAGATGATTTCGCCGCCGGTGGAGAAATCGGGTGCAGGCATGTATTCGAGCAGGTCGCACTCGGGGTCGCTCAGGAAGTGCATGGTTGCCGTGCATACTTCGTTCAGGTTGAAGCCGCAAATATCGGAAGCCATGGCAACGCCGATGCCCTTGTTCGCCGACACGAGAATGTTGGGGAACGTGGTGGGCAGAAGGCGCGGCTCCTTCATGGCGCCGTCGTAGCTGTCCACGAAGTCGACCGGGTCTTTGTCGATGTCTTTGAAAATCTCGGCGCAAATCGGCGAGAGCTTGGCTTCGGTGTAACGCGAGGCCGCATAGCTCAGGTCGCCGGAATAGTATTTGCCAAAGTTGCCCTTCGATTCGACGAACGGCGCGAGCAGCGCTTCGTTGCCCGTGGCGAGACGCACCATGGTTTCGTAGATGGCGGAATCGCCGTGCGGGTTGAGCTTCATGGTTTGGCCGACGATGTTCGCGCTCTTTTGGCGCGCACCGTTCAGCAGGCCCATTTTGTACATGGTGTAGAGCAGCTTGCGGTGCGACGGCTTGAAGCCGTCGATTTCCGGGAATGCGCGCGACACGTTCGTACTCATGGCATAGGGCATGTAATTCTGCTCGAGCGTTTGCGTGATGGGCTGCTCCATGACCTCGGAATGCAGGCCGATCACGTTGGGATTGTCAACGTGCTTTTTCTTAGGTTCGGTTTTGGTCTTCTTCTTTGTTGCCACGGTTTCCCCTTGGTGCGTGTATCGGGCTCATCTATCGAACCGCTGGGCGGTTCGAGCGGTTATATGGCGTTACTGCAGGTCGAGCTGGTCGAGATATTCCTTGCCGTGCTCGGCGATGTGGCGCTTGCGGCCCTCGTCGTCGTTGCCGAGAAGCAGGTTGAACATGTTCTCCATGGTGGCGACGTCTTCGGGTTCGACCTTGATTAGGCGACGCGTTTCTGGGTTCATGGTGGTGAGCCACATCATGTCGGGGTCGTTCTCGCCAAGACCTTTTGAGCGGTTGATCGAGCATTTCTGGTCGCCGATTTCCTTCAAGATGTTGTTTTTCTCGAGGTCGGTGTAGGCGAAGTACGTCTTTTCCTTGCAGTTGATTTCGTACAGCGGCGACTCGGCGATGTAGACGTAGCCCTCGTCGATGAGCGTGGGCACAAGGCGGTAGAGCATGGTAAGGATGAGCGTGCGAATGTGGTAGCCGTCAACGTCGGCGTCGGTACAGATGATGACCTTGCTCCAGTTGAGATTGTCCAAATCGAAGGTGCCCAGGTTCTTCATGCGCTTGTCTTTGACTTCGACGCCGCAACCCAGAACGCGCAGCAAGTCCATGATGATGTCAGACTTGAAAATGCGCGGGTAGTCTTCTTTCAGGCAGTTGAGAATCTTGCCTCGAACAGGCATGACGCCTTGGAACTCGGCATCGCGCGACGTGCGAATGGCGCCCGCTGCCGAGTCGCCCTCGACGATGTAGACTTCGCGGCGGCCTTTGTCTTTCGATCGGCAGTCGATGAACTTCTGCACGCGGTTGGCCATGTCGGTTTTCTGCTGCAGATTGGTTTTGATGCTCTGGCGCGTTTTCTCGGCGTTTTCACGCGAACGCTTGTTGATGAGCACCTGCTCGACGATTTTGCCGGCGGCTTCCTTATTCTCGATGAGATACGTGGTGAGACGTTCCTTGAAAAACGCCGTCATGGCCTGCTGGATGAAGCGGTTGTTGATGGCCTTCTTCGTTTGATTCTCGTAGGACGTTTGCGTCGAGAAGCAGTTGGTCACGAGCACGAGGCAGTCTTGCACGTCTTGCCATTTGATGGCGGTCTCGTTTTTGGTGTATTTGTCCTGCGACTTGATGTATGCATCAAGAGCGCTGGTCAGAGCGCTGCGCGCAGCTTTTTCGGGCGAGCCGCCATTTTCGAGCCACGACGAGTTGTGGTAGTACTCCTGCATTTGGAAGGTGCGCGAGAAGCACAAACACGCGGTGATTTTAACGTTGTAATCGGGCAAGTCGTCGCGGTCGCGGCCACGACGGTCGGCCTGGATGAAGAACGGCTCGGTCAAATAATCGGCGCCGACCTTTTCCAGTACATAGTCTTCGATGCCCTTGGGGTAGCAGAAGTCTTCCTCGGTGAAGCCTTCGGGGCCCTCGAGGCGTAGGCGGAAGGTGACGTTGGCGTTGACGACTGCCTGGCGACGCATGGTTTCGCGATACCAGTCGGCAGGAATGTCGATGGACGTGAAAACCTCGAGGTCAGGGCGCCATTTGATGGTGGTGCCGGTGCGGTTTTCGTCGGAGGGCTCAACTTGGAGTGCCTTCTTCTTGGCGCCGACGACTTTACCCTTCTTGAAATGCAGGGAGTATTTGTTGCCGTCGCGCCAGACGGTGACATCCATGTATTCAGAGGCGTACTGCGTGGCGCACGAGCCCAGGCCGTTGGTGCCGAGCGAGAAGTCGTAGTCGCCGCCTTGATTGTTGTTGTATTTGCCGCCTGCGTACAGCTCGCAGAAAACGAGCTCCCAGTTGAAGCGCTTTTCGGTGGGATTCCAGTCGAGCGGGCAGCCGCGGCCGTTGTCTTCGACCTGAATGGAGCCGTCGGCGAAGGCAGTAAGCGTGATGAGGTCGCCATAGCCTTGGCGGGCTTCGTCAACCGAGTTGGACAGAATCTCGAAGGCGGCATGAGCGCAGCCGTCCAGGCCATCGGAGCCGAAAATGACGGCGGGGCGCAAGCGTACGCGCTCCTCGTCTTTCAGCTGGCGAATGCTGTCGTTGCCGTAATTGGCCGTGGTGTTTGCCATTCTCGCTCTTTCGATGGTAGTGTTCCTTCGCGCGGCTCGCTACCCTTTCGGGTGCCGACGCGCTTCCCGCCTGGGTCTCGCTGCTTCGCAAACGCGGCTTTGGTGGCGGGTTGCTGCTAGGCCAGGCATTGCTGGCCAGATTGTTCAAACGCTGACTTTACCACATGCCGCGCGCGTGCCGAGACGATGACACAGCAAAAACATCGGACGTATGTTCGATAAGTGCGAGGGTTTCGGCTACCAGGCGGTGCGTTGGTGAATTGGCGCTTCAATGAAAACGATATCGCGTTCGGCATCGTAGGTATAGACGAGATTGAAAGGATTCACCGCGAGCTTGCGTAACAGGGGTCGTTTTCGTCGCAGTGGGGTTTCGCGAACGCCTCCGCTGGGTGCATGGCGAGCGCTGCAATTCCTGCAAGAAGAATCAGCGTTGCGAAAAGCGCTGCCGCCATATGGGTCGTGCGGGTTTTGACGTTTTGGGAAGTGGCGTATGTCATGGCGTCCTCCTGTCTTTCGGGCTTTCAATGGGGAAACGATTTAGGCGAAGGAATCCTTGCACCATTATTTAAAACTGTTCTAGAATAATAATATTAATTAATACGAGTAATAATAGGAGTGTCATGAAAACAGCAGAGCTCGTGAAAGCCTTGCTTGATGTTGACGAGGAAGTGTTTCTCCTTCATGGCGAAATCAATCCCCATCCGACCGTCGTGATTGTTGGCGGCGCGGCATTTCTTCTGCGCGATCTTACAACGCGCAATGTCACGCACGACATCGATGTTTTCGTTGCCGATTCCGTGGTTCGTCAGGTTATGGCGAGTTACCCAAACATTAACGGGGCCGTTTCGTCATACGCTGATCAAATTCCGTACAATTTCGAAGACAGGCTTGTTCCTATCAACATTCCTTCTCGAACGATCGACTACATGACTCCTTGTACTGAAGACCTTGCCGTTATGAAGCTCTATGCAAGCAGGCCAAACGATATTCAAGATATTGATGGCGCGGCTCAAAGAGGGCTTATCGATTGGGAGCTTCTTGAGAAACTTGTCTATGACCATAACGAAGCTTCTGCATCGGCTCTTTCTCCGAATAGATATAAAGAGTTGGTTTATTTCTATGAGCAGTTCAAGAGAAAGTGGGGGCGGCAATGAATCTTACATTCAAAGGTTTCCTCCGCGGATATTGTCGAGAATTGACTGGACAGCAAACGGATAATCTTCGGAAACTGTGCAAGACCGTTGTTTGCGATCAGCCTGCAGCGGCGGAGGCGTTAATGATTTTTGCAGCGCTTCAAGGAAAGGCGGAATATCTCGCATCGTTCACGATGGGTACTTGGCTGCATCCAGATTACGCGAGGGTCTCTCTGTCGCTGGCCTTGTACGGCAACGTTGAGGCCTGGCTGCAATCCGACGACGCCCCCGAGCGCTATAAGAAGGTTTGGAATGCTTACCAAGCAAAAAAGAATGAGCCAGCTCGCACTCGAAGGATTAACGCATTAATGCGAGACAAGATATGCGAAACAATGCGGCAAAAGGGCCTAACTACATATCGCATATGCAAAGACCTCGATTTAAACCTTGGAAACGTGTACGCCTACCTTGGGAAAGGAGACGTATCGAAAGTGAGTTGCGATACCGCACGCAGAATAATGGAATATTCCGCTTCGCTTTAATTGGGGAATACGAAGGGGTGTCACAGATGAGGTGCGTAGGGGCGCATAAATGCCGCTAAGGCACGAGGGCCTAGCGCTAGCGTAAACTTGATTGTTCCCAGATGATTGACCCATTTCGCCGAGAATTAGTAGAGGAGTACATCAATACAACAGGGGCCCAGTCAACCTGGGCCCCTGCATGGCGCGTGGGAGGGATTGCGCCTGGGAGAAGATTATTTCTTTGCCGCGTCGGCCGCTGCCGTGTTCACATCGACTTCGACGTCGCGCTGCTCCATGGCAGAGTCATCCGGCTCCTTGTTGAGCTTCGGGTCAACCGTGATAACGAAGTTCGGCTTCGTCCCCGAGTTCTCGTCGGAAACAATATCGGCCTGGTGGTTCTTTTGCAGGTCCTCCATCTCCCCAACGGCGATGTTTGCGCCGGGGCAAGCAGCGACGCATGCGGGCAGCTCACCGCGCTGTTGGCGGTCATAGCACATGTCGCACTTGTAGGTCTTGCTCTCTTCTTCGTCGTAGCACGGAGCGTTGTAAGGGCAAGCCTCGATGCACATTTTGCAGCCGATGCACTTGTCGTGATCCTGTTTGACGATTCCATTGTCGAGCTTGGTGTAAGCCTCAACGGGGCACGCCTTTACGCATGCGGGGTCCTCACAGTGGTTGCACGACATCGAGAGGAAGGAAACGTTGACGGGGCTATCTTGGCGAATGCACGATACCTTGCGGAGCAAGACGCCTTCGTTCAGCTGTTTCTCGCTCTTGCACGCAATGGAGCACGTTTTGCAGCCGTAGCAGTTCTTGTTGTTCATCCAGAAACCGAGAGCCATGACTACGCCTCCTTCTTAACTTCGATAAGGGTCTGGTTGCAGCAATGGGTACCGCCAAGGGTCTTCCATTTGTCATTCGTTACATAGCTGCTTGAGCCGCCCTGCTGCTCCCACCAGCCATTCTGAAGGCCGACAACGCCCTGCTTGATGCGTTCGCCAACCTCTGCGATGCCATGGTGTTCGCCGCGATCGTTGAATACGACAACCTTATCTCCGTCTTTGATGCCACGTGCTTCGGCGTCTGCGGTGTTAATGAGAATAACCGGCGCCTGATCGCAGACCTCGTTCATCCATTCAAGATTGTTGAAGGTGGAGTGCACACTGCGATAGGTTTTGCGCTGTACGCTAAAGAGCGGGTACTTCTGGGCGAGTTCGTCCCCGTTGCGCGCGTCTTCTTCGGCGCGAGCGTAGGTTGCAATGGGATTGAATCCATCCTTCTTCCAGGCCGCAACCCAGAATTCAGCTTTCTTGGACTTGGTCTTGAATTCGCCGTCCTTGAACGGGATGTAATTGTCGTCGACCACGCATACGGCATGCTTTTCTTTAAGCTCGTCGAGCGTAACGCCAGTGGGTTCGAGAACGTTTGAAATCATTTCGTCCATGGGCTTGCTGAAAGCATCGCCGAATCCGAAGCGCGTAGCAAGTTCGGAGAAGATTTCGAAGTCGCTCTTCGATTCGCCAGGTCCGTCAACGGCTTTTTCGCACAGCTGAATCCAATGGCTGCGATGGTTGGCCAAGACGCCCTCGGTCTCGAACACTCCCGTTACGGGAAGAACGAGGTCGGAGTAGAGGGCGGTAGAAGTGAGGTATTGATCGGCGGTAATGACGAACGGAATCTTTTCCAGAGCTTTCTTCACCATATTGGTGTTCGGCCACTGCGTCATCGGGTTCCCCGTCATGGAGTACAGAACGTTCACCTTGAGCGGATTTTCGCTCAGGATGGCCTCGCCAAACTTGAAGCGCGGAATGCTCGGCGCGGGATCTTCGACCTTCGGAACCTCGATGGGGGATCCGGTCTTGACCTCGTTGACGCCACCTGCGTCGCTGATGCCGTCGCCTTCGTGGCCAACGTGGCCGCACAGGGCTGCAAGGTACAGCTGAGTGCCGACGGCGTTCGTGCCGTTTTCCGTGCGCATGAAGCCGCCCATGTTTTGAATGATCATTGCTTTATCGGCCTGTGCATATTCGCGGGCGATGCGTTCAATGTCGGCTGCTGGAACGCCGCATTCTGCTTCGGCTGCAGCGGAATCCCATTTCTCCGCCTCGGCGTAAATGAGTTCAAATTCGGTGTTATATGCATCGGCGGCAGAAGTTCCGTCGAGCTTCAGCGCTGCTTCGATGCCCTCTTTGTCGTGGCGCACGATTTCGTTGCTCTTGGTATCGAAAACAACGAAAGAAGTCGGGTCGTCTTTATCCTGCAAAACGGGTTCGCCGGTCGTCTTGTCGACGAGGCATGGCGCGCAGGTGTGGGCAAGGGTGAATTCCTTGTCAAACAGGTCTTCGTCGATGACGATTTTGATCATCGCAAGGGCGAGCGCGGCATCGGTGCCGGGCCAAGGTTGAATCCACTCGGACGCTTTGGCGGCAGATTCAGTGCAAATGGGGTCAATTACGACGAACTTGCCGCCGTTTTCCATCATCTTCTCGAAGCGCTGGAAATAGCCCTGTTTGGAGATAGCGGGATTGTTGCCCCAGGCGATAACGTAATTGCTCTTCTCGATTTGGTTGCGCGTGTCAAGGAAGCGCTGTCCGTAAATAGGCACTTCAGCGGCGCTAGTTCCAGCGCAGCACAGTGAGCCAACGGTCGTCGAGGCTCCGCCCAGGTGAGCGAAGAACGCCGACGCGATGGGGCCGTGCATTGCGCCGAAGTTGCCCGAACCGGTTACATAGCAAATAGAATGAACGCCGTCGGTGTCGATTGCATCCTGGAATTTCTCCTGAATCAAATCGAAGGCTTCGGACCATTCGATTTCTTTGAATTCGCCGGATCCCTTGTCGCCAGTTCGCAGCAAGGGCTTAGTAAGACGGTCGGGGTCTTTCGTCATGAATCCGCGAGCTATGCCTCGGGCGCAAGCCGCGCAATCATTGAGTTCGGAAGATTCGACTTTGGCGATTTTGCCGTCGATGACATATGCCTTCAGGTTGTGGTGCTGGCACTCCGGCGGACAGGTTGAATAGAAAATTTGCGCGCCCTCGTATGGATCGGCTGCGGCTTCTTCCTGTTTGTCGGTCTTTTTGTCCCCTGTGCTTCCGCATCCGACAAGACTTGTTGCAGCAACTGCGCCAGCGGTGACGGCCGCAGTTCCCACGAACGCCCTGCGAGACAGAGCGGGCATGGTAGTTTCCGCATGTTCTTTCATATCTTTCCCCCTTTTCCTTAAAGATTTGAAAGGATGCTTCATATTTTCATCATTAGCTCTGGTTAACTCAATTGAACGGGCTGTAATATTTCATTAAGAAATTGCTCTAATTCTTAAGAAATTATTAACATTGGACCAATCGTAAAATCGCTCTATTATTCAGGGATACTAGGCATGAAGACTATGCTTGCCAGCTGGCAAATGGGGGTTCGCGTTTGGCGCAAGGGGGATTAATGTCCGACAGACTGAACGAGCGAACGAGTGGAAAGCAAGCCAGGGCGAAGTTTTGGGAGCTTGCACCCAAAAAGGCAAAGGCCCCATCTCGCCATCGCGGCCTGCGCAGTAAAATGGCGATAATCGTAATCGTTCTGATTGCTGTGCTCATGGGCGCCGATGCGTTGTGGAATTACAGTCTCCAACGCACACAGGCCGAAAACGAAGCTCGAGAAAAGGCCGAGGTCCTTGCTTCCGAGATGCGCGCCATGTGGGACTTCATCGATATGAACCAGGATGTCATCAATCGAGACGAGAATGGCAATTTCCGCACGAAAACGCTCGTATGCGTGGTCGCCGCGAAATCGGTGAGCACATTATTCACGAGCAACACCGACTACATTATTCGTTTCACAGGGGAAGCCCCCAGGCAGAAAGCGAATGCGCCCGACGCTTTTGAGCAGGAGGCCTTTGATGCGTTTCGTTCCAATCCTGGCCTTGCTTCATATAGCGGCGTTCGAACCGACGAAGAAACGGGCCAGCGCGTGTTCCGCTATACCGAACCGCTGTATGTGACCGAATCGTGCCTTGAGTGCCACGGCGATCCGGCTGGAGAAATCGATCAGTATGGCTACCCGAAAGAGGGCATGAAGGTGGGCGACATCGGCGGCGCCATGTCCATTACCGAGCCTATGAGCATCTACGAAGAAGGTATTGCGACATCTGTAACGCAGCAGGCTCTCATGGTACTCATTATGGTTGCAGTTGCAGGTCTCGGCATTTTCCTTGCGGCGAATCGTTTGCTGCTGCGTCCCATCGAGAGCCTCTCGCGAGCGGCGCATGATATTGAAGCGGGAAATTTCGACTATAAGCTTGACACGTCGCCGCGTGTTGGAGGCGAAGACGAGCTTTCCGAGTTTACGCGCGATTTCGATTCCATGGCGCGCCACCTTGAGCGTTTGTGCACCGACTTGAATAGCGAAGTGAAGAAACAAACCGAAGAAACGCGCGTGCTCAACGATATGCTCATGTACCAGCAGCATGAACTGAAAAAGGCACTTGATAAACTGCATGAGGAATCGGCCTATAAAAGCGAGTTTTTCGCCATCGTGAGTCATGAACTGCGCACGCCGCTCACGTCGATTCTTGCCTTTGCGCGTTTGCTGCTCGAGAATCCGAACCTCGATGAAAAAACGCACGAATCCATTGCCGATATCGAGGCAAATGGAACGCTGCTTCTTAATTTGGTGAACAACATTCTCACCATCTCGAAGGCCGAAGCCAACCGCAACGAGTTGCTCGTCGAGCCAGTAGACTTTGTTGACCTGCTTGGATTCATTAAAAAGACGCTCGACCCAATAGCCGCCAATAAGGATATTGCGCTTTCCGCGAAGGCCGATGCGAACGTGCCGATATCCATGGCTGACTGGGAAAAGCTGCGCCGTGTGATCGAAAACCTCGCTGATAACGCCATTAAGTACACCCATCGCGGTGGTCGCGTGGATGTTCGCGCGACGTTTATGGCACCGCTCGACCCTCGCGCGTGCGATGATGGGACGTTCGCAGGGGACGAAGGCGAGCTTGCGTACGGCGATGGCAGCAATGTCACCGTGCGTTCTGATTCCAAGGCGGGATTGGACTCTGCGCGTCACGATTGGGAAGTCCCCCTCCCCTGTTCTTCTGCCCCGCATGGCACTATTTGCGTCACGGTTGCAGACGATGGAATGGGTATTGACGAAAGCGATATTTCAGATATTTTCGAGTTGTATAAACAAGCTGGTCAATCACCTAACCGTCGTTATCGTGGCACTGGTTTGGGCCTTGCCGTTGTGAAGGAGCTTACGGAGTTGCATGGCGGCGTGGCGACCGTCGAATCGCAACGAAAGGTCGGCAGCACGTTCTGCGTGCGCATCCCCTATGTTCCCTTGCCGGATGAGGAGGAAGATTTCGATGAAGATTCTGCTTGCTGATGATGAGGTGAGCATCCAAAAGCTTATAAGCGGATTGCTTGAGGATGAGGGTCATGAATGCGTCTGTGTCGAAGACGGCACCGATGCTCTTGAGGCATTCGAGAACGCATCGTTCGACCTCGTGATTCTCGACGTCATGATGCCGCGGATGGATGGGTTCGCTACGTGTCGCGAATTGCGCACCCGGGGCGTAACGGTTCCAGTGATTTTTCTTTCCGCAAAAGGCGATATCGTTGACAAGGGCATTGGGTTCGCCGCTGGTGGGGACGACTATATGACCAAGCCCTTCGACCCTCGTGAGCTGCTCATGCATATCGAGGCGCACCTGCGCCGCGCTCATATGGATGTTGCGCCTGCTAAGCCGGAGCCGAAAACGCTTATGCTTGGCCGATTTGTTATAGATACCGCAAAACACCAGGTCACAAAAGAGGGAATCTCGATTAAGCTCACGCCGAAGGAATTTAAAATTTTGCTTGCGCTTGCCCGCATGCCCGATACTGTGCTTTCGAAAGAGCAGCTCATCGAAGACGCTTGGGGTGCCGAATTCGTCGGTGAAACGCAAAGCATTACGGTGTTCATAAAGAAACTTCGCAACAAAATTGAAGACGACCCGAGTGATCCCCGCATAATCGAAACGGTATGGGGAATCGGGTATCGCCTGGTCGAAGGTGCTTGCTAGCAATCTACTTAGCTAGCAAGCTAGCAGCCTGCTAAATGCTCGTAGCATTTAGCAGACTTACGATTGCGTGGGTCTTGGGGCGGAGTTGGAGCCTGCAAAAAGAATGGGTGGCCGAAACAGAACTCCGATCACCCATTCGTGCTGGTTGCGACTACTGAGGGAAACGGCGCCACTCGACCTGCTAAACGCTACAAGCATTTAGCAGGTCGAGTATGAAATTGCCTGCTCTCCCCTAGCCCAGCTTTTCTTCCTCGACCTCGAGCCCACCGACTACTTCTTCGTCGGCGGGCTTGGTGCGGTTCGCGTTGCGCTCGGCGCGGGCGGCCTCTTCCTTTTCCTCGAGGTTCGCCTTCGCCACCGAAATCATGAGCTTGATGCGGTTGAGCTGGTTGACCTCAGACGCGCCCGGGTCGTAGTCGACGGCCACGATATTGCTCTCGGGGTAGCGGCGGCGCAGCTCTTTGATCACGGCCTTGCCCACCACGTGGTTCGGCAGGCATGCGAACGGTTGCGTGCACACTACGTTTGGCGCGCCCGACACAATGAGCTCCACCATTTCGGCGGTGAGCAGCCAGCCCTCGCCCATCGAGTTGCACAGGCTCAAGATCTCGCTTGCGTATTCGGCCAGCTCATAGATGTTCGCCGGCGGGTTGAAGCGCGTCGATGCGGCGAGCGCGTCGTTGACCGGTTTGCGGAACTTCGCGATGGCCGACAGCCCGATTTTGCCACCAAGCGCGCCCTTGGCGGAACGGCCCAGCGGGTCTTTCTGGAAAATGCCGCCCGCGATGCCGAACAGGAAAAACTCGATGAGGCCAGGCACAACGGCTTCGCATCCCTCGCGCTCGATCACGTCGACGATTTGGTTGTTCGCCGTGGGGTGGAACTTCACCAGAATCTCGCCCACGACGCCGACGCGCGGCTTGGTGCCCTCGCCTTGCAGCGGCAGCGTGTCGAAGTCTTCTACAATCTGCTTCACGGTGCGCTTGAATTCCGAACGCTTCACGCCGCGCGCCAGCTGCGCCTTGCATTCGGCCATCCAGTGGTCGAACAGATGGTTGGCCGCGCCTGGCTCAATCTCGTAGGGGCGCGTGCGGTAAAGCGTCATCATGAGCAGGTCGCCGTAGCACAACGCGTATATAGCCTGCAGCAGCATCTTCGGCGTGATTTTGAAGCCGGGGTTCACCTCGCCCAGGTCTTTGAACGAAAGCGCGATAACCGGAATATGGCCAAGGCCGGCGGCTTTGAGTGCTTTGCGGATTAGCGAGATGTAGTTGGTGGCGCGGCAGCCGCCGCCGGTCTGCGTAATGAGCACGGCCAGCTTGTCGGTGTCGTAGCGCCCCGAGGTAACGGCTTCCATAATTTGGCCCGTGACCAGGATAGAAGGGTAGCAAATGTCGTTGTTCACGTATTTCAGGCCCGCGTCCACAGCGCCGTGGTCGACGCTCGGCAGCAAATCGACGTTGTAGCCGAAGCGCTTGAAAATGGGCACGAGCAGCTCGAAGTGGTACGGAGCCATTTGCGGGGCCAAAATCGTGTAGCCCGCTTCCTTCATTTCCTCGGTGAACTGCACGCGTTCGAACTCGGTCGAGGTGGCCTCGCGCTGCTTGAAGCGCTCGCGAGCTTCGGGCGCGGCTTTTTCCGTGAAGGTCGCCGGGGGCTCGATGGCCTGGGCTACGGCCTCAATGGCTGCGGCGTCGGCGGAACCGGCCGTCTGCTTGCTGGAGCCGGCGGCTTCGGCGGCTGCGACGCGCGTTTCGGCTTCGGCAAGAAGCTCTTTCACGTCGAGGCTGCACGCGGGGCATTCCTGTGCGGCGGCTTTGGCGTCGGCCTCTTCATCGGCCTGGTCTTTCAACGCTGCGAGCAGGCTGCGCACGCGAATACGGGCGGCGCCCAGGTTGGAGACTTCGTCGATTTTGAGCACGGTGTAAATTTTGCCGGCGCTTTCCAGAATCTCTTGCACCTGGTCGGTGGTGAGCGCGTCCAGGCCGCAGCCGAAGCTGTTTAGCTGAATAAGGTCGAGGTCGCGGCGCTCGGCGGCAACCTTCGCGGCGGCGTAGAGGCGCGTGTGGTACATCCACTGGTCCACCAGGCGAATGGGACGCTCGAGCGTGCCCAAGTGCGCGATGGAGTCTTCCGTGAGCACGGCCAGGCCGAAGCTCGTGAGCAGCTCGGGAATCGCGTGATTGATTTCGGGGTCGTTGTGGTACGGGCGGCCGGCCAGCACAATGCCGTGCGTGCCGGTTTTTTCCATCCACAGCAGGGTTTCCGCGCCCTTCTCGCGAATGTCGCGCTTGAAGGCTTCGTCTTCGGCCCATGCGGCGTCAACCGCGGCGTCGATTTCGGCCTGCGTGGGCGCGGCAACGCCTTCGCCCATGAGCTCGGGGTGCGCCTGTACAAGCTCTACCATCAGGCGTTTCTTCAGGTGATCTTTCTTGTCGTACGGCAGCCACGGATTCAAGAACTGCACGTCGCTCTCGCGAAGCTCGTCGATATTCAGGCGCAGCGCCTCGGCGTAGCTTGCCACGATGGGGCAGTTGAAGTGGTTGCCCGCGGTTGCGTCTTCCTGGCGCTCCCACTTGCTGCAGGGGAACCAAATGAAGTCAGGGTGCTTTTCGAGCAGGTTCATGATGTGGCCGTGCGAGAGCTTCGCCGGGTAGCACACGCTTTCCGACGGCATGCTTTCGATGCCCGCCTCGTAGGTTTTCTTCGTGGAGGGGTCGGAAAGCACCACGCGCCAGCCCAGCTTCGTGAAGAAGGTGAACCAGAACGGATAATTTTCATACATCGAAAGCGCGCGCGGAATGCCCACAGTGCCGCGCGGGGCGGCGTCGGGCGCGAGCGGCTCGTAGTCGAACAGGCGATGGCTCTTGTATTCGAACAGGTTGGGCACGTCGCTCTTCTCGTTGAGCACGCCTGCACCCTTCTCGCAGCGGTTGCCCGTGATGAAGCGGCGGTGCTTGCCGGTGGCTTCATCCTTGCCGAAGTCGTTCACGGTAAGCAGGCAGTGGTTCGCGCAGGCCTTGCAGCGCACGGTTTTGTGCGTGGGGGCCAAGGCCTCAAGCGCGGCGGCGCCGAGCATGGCAGTGTGCACGTCGGCGGTTTTGCCCGCACGCTCGGCTACGCGCACGGTGGCCTGGTAGCGGTCGCGCGCCAGCAGGGCCGCGCCATAGGCGCCCATGTTGCCCGCGATATCGGGGCGCACGGCATTCACGCCGGCGAGCTGTTCGAAGGCGCGCAGCACGGCGTCGTTGAGGAACGTGCCGCCCTGTACGATAACTTTCGTTCCGACTTCTTTGGGGTCGCGAATTTTAATGACCTTGAACAGGGCGTTCTTGATAACGGAAATGGCCAAGCCCGCGGCGATATCGCCCACGGTGGCACCTTCTTTTTGAGCCTGCTTCACACGGGAGTTCATGAATACGGTGCAGCGGCTGCCCAGATCGACAGGATTTTCGGCGGCGTTCGCGGTTTTCGCGAACTCGGTCACGTCGAGGTTCAGGCCCGCGGCGAAGCTCTCGATGAAGCTGCCGCAGCCCGAAGAGCATGCCTCGTTGAGCATGATGTGGTCGATAACGCCGTCTTTCACGCGCAGGCACTTCATGTCTTGGCCGCCGATGTCGAGAATGAACTCGACGCCCGGCAGCATTTCCTGCGCGCCGCGAAGGTGCGCGACGGTTTCGATTTCGCCGGAGTCGACGCGCAGAGCCTCGAGCAGCAGGCCCTCGCCGTAGCCAGTCACGGTTGCATGCCCAATGGTGACTTTCGGCTGGCCGTCGGCTGCGGTGGGCAGCGCGGCGTACATTTCGGCGATCGCGCGCTTGGCGGTGCCCAAAACGTCGCCCTTGTTGTTGGCGTAGAAGGTCCACAAAAGGCTGCCGTCTTCGCCGATGAGAGCCGATTTGAACGTGGTGGAGCCGGCGTCGATGCCCAGGTAGGCCACGCCTTCGTAGGAGGAAAGGTCGGCGCGCTTCACCTTTTCGGTCGCGTGGCGCGCTTCGAATTCGTCGAATTCGGCTTCGTTGGCGAACAGCGGAGGCAGGCGCACGACTTCGCTGCCCTGAATGTCGCCCAGGCCGCGCAGGCGTTCGAGCACGTCGGCAAGCAGCTCGGGCGTGGCGGTTTTCTTGCCGCACAAAGCGGCGCCGCTCGCGACGAACAGGTGGGCGTTCTTCGGGCGAATGGCGTGCTCATTGTCGAGATTCAGCGTTTCGCAGAAGCGTTTATCCAGTTCAGAGAGGTACTGCAAAGGGCCACCGAGCAAGGCGACGTTGCCGCGAATGGGACGGCCGCACGCGAGGCCCGAAATGGTCTGCGTTACGACGGCCTGGAAAATGGAGGCCGCGATGTCTTCTTTGCGGGCGCCTTCGTTCAAAAGCGGCTGCACGTCGGTTTTGGCGAACACGCCGCAGCGGCTCGCGATGGGGTAAATGGTGGTGTGGCTTTTTGCGAGCTCGTTCAGGCCGCCAGCGTCGGTGTCGAGCAGGGCCGCCATTTGGTCGATGAACGCGCCCGTGCCGCCGGCGCAGGTGCCGTTCATGCGCTGTTCGATGCCGTTGTCGAAGTAGATGATCTTCGCGTCTTCGCCGCCGAGCTCGATGACGACGTCGGTTTGCGGAATGAAGGTCTCAACGGCGGTTTTGCTCGCGATGACCTCTTGAACGAAGTCGATGCCGAGCCACTGCGCGAGCAGAAGGCCGCCTGAGCCGGTGATGGCGATGGTCATGGGCGTTGCCGGGTATTGCTCGGCCGCCTCGCCCACCACTTCCACGATGGTCGCGCGGATGTCGGCGTGGTGGCGGCGATAGCACGAGTGCAGAATCTCGTTGTTGTCGTCGAGCACGGCCACCTTCACCGTGGTGGAGCCTACGTCGATGCCAATGTGGAGCGGCGCTTGGCTCGCGGCGCCTGCGGCGGCGATTGCCTGCTTGTCGTTGGTTTCAGCCATGTTGGTCCCCTTTTACATTTTGATGGATTCGCCCGGCTTGATGAACAGCAGGCGCATCGAGATAAGTGCCATTTCTTCGGAGGTCTCGGTCATTCCTGAATCGATCCATTCGCTGATTACGCCCAGGTAGGCGCCGGAATAAAACGAGATGTAGTAGCGCGTGAACGCTGAAGGGTCGTTCTGGTAGCGCTCGTGCAGAAGCGATCGCACGAAGCGCCCGCACACGGCTTCGCGAAGGCGCATGCCGAAACGGGCGTCGCCGCCTGGGCCGAGCATCGCGTGCAGGAAGGGGCCCTCTTCGCGCAGGTAGTCGTAGAGTTCCACGAGCATGGGAAGCGGGCGGTGCGTAAGGCTGCATGCGGCGAGTTCGCGCAGCTTGATGTTCTGGAATTTCGCGAGCACCCCGCCGAGGCCTTCGATGACTTCGTCTTCGAAGGAGGCGAGCAGGCTTTCTTTGTCGCGGAAGTGGTTGTAGAACGTACCGCGGTTCAGGCCGGCGCTCGTGCACAGGTCGCCCACCGAGAAGCCGTCGATGCCACGTTCTTCGACGAGCGTGATGAAGGCTTCGCGCAGCGCGGCACGAGAGCGGGCGATGCGCGGGTCGCGCTCGGCTGCGGCGGTTGTAGCGGGCGCAGCAGCGGGCGCCGCAGCCGTGGAAGCGGCAGACGTGGGCGCCGCAGCGGGTGCGGGTGTCGCGGCTGCGCCCGGGGTTGCGACTTGGTCGCACTCCGGAGCGGCTGGTGCCGCGTGCTGCTCATGCGCTTTGGTGGCGGTATTCGATGCCGTCAAATGTCCCCCCTTGGGTTCAATCATCTGGTCTATTAAACAGGTTGATTATTATTCAACACCTTGTTCAATAGTGCATTATACGGCTCGAAAACATGCTCGGCAACAAACTATGGAGGGCTTGTCATCGATTTGACAATTGGGGTTTGAAACGATGATCTAGCGGCGGAGTGCCTGGAATGCTGATGCTTGGATTTCCGATAAACCTAACGATGCTAAAAAGCTAACTGGAACTGAAAAAACTTACGCAAGCTAAAAAAGCTAACTGGTGCGGGCAATGATCCAGCAATCGCCAGTCTTTTGGTCGGTCCACGCGGAATGGGCAAAACGGCCCTTCTGTCTCATTTTGCTGATATGGCTGGGTCGTCTGTTTGGTCACCGCTCGTGTGACGTGCGTCGCGGGAATGCTTGAAGACATCCTTATTCGAACGCAGCGAGCAACGCGGCATTTGGTGGATATTGAGCCTGCCCGCAAAATCAAAGGTGCGGGGATTGCCGTTTTCATTTCGCTTGAATTGGAGGATTCGCCTCGTGAGCTATCGAATTGGCGCTCAAGAATGGACGATATCCTGGATGCTTTGGCCGAATGCAATACCGGTTTGCTGGTGACTATCGATGAGGTCAATACGAGCATTGATGAGACGGCGACACTTGTAGCGGCTTTTCAGCATTTTCTCGATGGGGGAAGAAAGTCGCTCTTATACATTCTCGCGTAAAAGCTCCTCGGCCCGAATGAAACCGGGTCGAGGAGCTTAGTCGAAGATGCATGTTTTGCGCAGCTTACATGTCTAAATTCAAGTCGTCTGCATACATGGGGAACATTCTCACTTTGTGGGCGCCCTTGAAGAAGAGCGCGGTCCACAGTGCCACCGAAATAACGTAGAGCGCCCATGCGACGCATGCTAGCATCGCCGATGGTACGGCAATGCACGAGGCTGCCAAAATGAGTGCCGCAACGGTGAGCGCCACCCAGCCCAGTGTATAGGGGCGGTACGGCTGCTTCATCGCGTCGTACGCCACGCCATAGCCCACATGCTTCATCCTCGAAACATAGGCTGTTTGCACTGCCGCCGCCGCTATTGTCGCCGCAAGTCCACATGCGAGGATTTTATTGGCTGCTTCATCCCCTTCTAGCAGCGCGAGAGCATATGCTCCCATGAATCCTGCTGCCACGGCGGTTAGCAAGAACAGCGCGAATACAAGCTTCGTACTCCAGGCTGGTCGCGATTTCATCTGATATGCGAGTCCCGTGCATACGAGAAATGCGAGCGCCAAAACGGCAGCGATGCACAGAAGCCCCGTGCTGGCTGCGCCAGCGTTGAATGCGATTCCATCAAGGCCTGCAGCAATCAGCGCCACGCCAAGAAACGGCGTGATGAAGCCCTCTTGCGTGAGGTGCGATTTGGGGTTCGAGAATGCGTTGAAAAATCTTGATGGACGTTGTAGATGGAACACCGAGGCAATGCCGCCTGCGCATAAGAGCGCCAGAGCGACGAGGCATGCGATATTCGAGGGAAGTTGTGAACCCAATACCGCATTGGCGAACACCACGCACAGCAAAAGTCCTAATCCGGCGCGTTGGCATGCCGTCGATATCACGAGAGGCCAATGGACTTGCATAGCGTCTCAGCTCCTTTCCGGGGAACGAGATAGACCACCTTCGGTTCGTTTCCGAATTCGGGATGCACGCGGTACACGCGGTCAGCGTTTTCGGCGAGCACCTTTGAGATGCGAGAATCGGGATCGTTCATGTCGCCAGCAACGCGCGCCCCCGTAGTACAGGTGTAGCAGCACAGCGGCTGCTCGCCGGCGTCGAGTTTGTCGACGCACAGCGTGCATTTCTCGACGACTTTTGTATTGGGGTTCAGCGAGCGCGCCTCGTATGGGCATGCCCATACGCAATATTGGCAGCCGAAGCAGCGGTTTGCGTCGACGAGCACCACGCCCTCATCGGTTTTGAATGTCGCCTTTGTGGGACACACGTCTATACAGCTCGGGTGTTCACAGTGCATGCACCCGTTGGGGAAGTAGAACAACTCGAGCGCATCGGGCCATTGCCCTATGGGGCCCATTCGATATACGCGCGTGCGGAAAACGCCCAAATCTACATCGTTTTCCATTTTGCATGCCACGGAGCAAGCCTGGCAGCCCGAGCACTTATCGAGGTCTATGACCATTCCGTATTTCTTTTCGGTCACGGCTCAATCACCTTCCTTGCTCGAGGGGTTGGCCTTTTTAACGATGCGAACAAGCGTCGAGCGCAGGCCTGGCGTCATGTATTCGTTGCTGTAGTACTTGCTTGAGGTGAGCACGTTGGCGTTGCACATGTCGTTGGGGTAATCTTCCTTGTCGAGCGCCTTGCATCCTTGCCACCATCCATGCGGAATCACGCATATACGAGGATCGAGGCCGACCGTGGGGCGTGCTTTCATTACGATGCGCCCTGTCGGGCTTTCCACAAAACACCAGTCTCCATACGCAATGCCCAGCTTGTCGGCTACGTTCTGGTGGAACATGACCTGCGGGTCGGGAACGATTTCGCGCAGTTGCGGAATGCCTCGGTACGCCGAGTGGTAATAGACTGGATAGCGGCGCCCCGTGACGGCAGTCAGCGGGTATTCCTCGGCAATTTCTGGTGTGGCGTACACGCTTTGTTTCGGCTCGCTCGCGCTGGGAAACGGGTTCAGCCCGCTTACGAGGCCGACCGTGAAATACAGCTCGGCGCGGCCTGTGCCCGTGGGTGCCGCGATGCCGTTTTTTTCGTAGTCGCGGCTCGGCATCTGAGGCACATGGTGGATCCATTGCTCCTTGAGCTCATTCCATGTGATGCCTGCATGGGTCTGCTCAAGTTGCCATTCGAACAGCTCGTCATCGGTTTCCCATGGCCACCAATCGGGATGCAGACGCCGGCCCAGCGTGCGCCAGAACCACACATCGCTTCGACGCTCGTAGAGCGGCTCGACGGCGTGCTGCTGGGCGAACACCCACTCGCTGCACACCTCGTCGGCCAGGTAGTCGCGCTCGGTCCAATGCGTCGAAGGCAGCACCAAATCGGCTAGCTGTGCGGTAGGCGACATGTAGTAGTCCATTGTGCAGAGCAAATCGAGGTTCATCAGCCCCTCGCGCACCTTCTTGGTGTCCTCCGACCACGACAGCGGGTTTCCTTGTACGTGTATATAGCCCTTGATTGGGTAAGGCTTGCCGGTTTTCATTGCCTCGAAGCACATAGCGGTGTTCGACGAGCCGTTGAACGTGCCCGCCGCGCGCTCATCTTTCAGTCGCTTTTCTTCGTGCGTCTCGGGGTTGGCGCCCGAGAGGGTGAACATCTGATTCCAGAACGGCATGGAAAGGTTGCCGCCCTTTTTCTCAAGGTTTCCGCAGATGGCGATAATGATATTGATGAGTTGGATGGAATCGCGGCAGTTCGTCTGTTCTTCGATGCCCTGGAACACCTCGATGCATGCGCTGGGGGCCGTTGCGTATGTGCGCGCGCTTTTGCGAATCACCTCTGCGGGGCACCAGCATTTTTCGGCAGCCGCCTCGGGCGTCCACTCATCGGCAATTTCCTTCAGGCCGATCCAGACGGTTTTTACGGGTATCGGATTGCCGTCCGCTCCGGTTACGGTGCCGCGGTATTCGAGCTCAACTTCATCGGTGCGCTCCTGCAGCGGGTGCAGCTGGCCATCTTTGCCCATGAATAGCATGACTTGCTGGTTGCCGCCCTCTTTTACCAGCGCCTCGTTGAGCGGCGCGTTCACGCCTTCGATGATGAGCATGGGCGCATTGGTGAATTTCTTCGTGAAATAATCGTCGTAGAGGCCCTCGTTCATAATCACGTTGAGCCATGCCATCGCCAAATAGGTGTCAGATCCTGGACGAAGGCCCACGAAATGATCGGCTTTTGCCGCAAGTGGATGCTCGAAGAACGGGTCGATGACGATGAGCTTGGCGCCGCGATCACGCGAACGGCCGACCTGGCCCGACGTGTAGGTGGCTTCGGTCCACATAGTGTTGCAGCCCCACATCACGATGCAGTCGGAATTGTCGAAGTCGACGCCATCGAATATGGGGAACATGCCGAATTGCAGAATGGACTGTACCATCATAGGTACCAGACAAATGTTGCCCGGCGACAGTGAGTGGTTCACAGCGCCGCCGGCGTTCGACGATCGGCTCGTCCATTGATTGGTGCCGCGGCCGGTTCCTTGGCCGTACGCGACAGCCTCGGCGCCGTATTTGTCGCAGATTTCTTCGATGCGTTGCGCAAGCCATTCGATGGCCTCGTCCCAGGTGATGCGATCCCACTGGCCTGAGCCACGCGGCGTTCCGGCTTTGCGCCGCAACGGATAACGCAGCCTGTCGGGATCATAGAGTATCTTCGGCGCGGCGAGGCCCTTTGCGCACATGCGGCCTTGGCTGCGCGGATCTTCCGGGTTGCCCTTGACCCCTACGAGCTTTCCGTTCTTGTCAACCTCGCATAAGACTCCGCATTTCGCATGGCATTCGAAGCAGTTAGTCTTCACGATTTTGCCGCCATCGGGCAGCTGTACGACAGACGACACGTTTCCCCCTTTCGCCTGTTTTCCTTGCCATAGATTGTGGCGGTGCTTGCCATGCTCGGCAAACAGGGAAACGGGGTTGGCTGCACAAGGAAATGTTGTTAAGTTTTAGCTGAGCCAGATGCCGTGCTTCAGGGAAATTGCGCGAAGTTTGCATGCGGCCGCGCACGATCCGCATGTATCGCACAGGTCGTAGTTGATTTGGGCGTTTCCCATGTCGATTTTGATAGCTTTGCGCGGGCATGCCTTCGCGCACGCGCCGCATCCACGGCATGCTGCAGTGTTAATTGCGTAGCGTCGCGTTTTCATGGATGGCTCCGATTCCAGTTATAGCCGAACGCATCGCCCATAAGCGACACGTATCGTTCCTGGTAAGGGGCGCACGCTATTGCGAGATACTTACGCAGAAAGTTCGCGAATTGCGCTTCGGGCGTGTCGGGCGCAACGTTTCCCAGAAAACCTATCGAGAAATACACGCTGTTTTTAATGGGAATGAACGCGGTCGAGCCATGCTGGCGCTGCAGATAGCTTGAGAAAGAGTCGCTGAACGTGACGGCGCCGTCTCGCTCCATGGCGCGCGCGAGCATGTTCGTATTGGTCGTATTTTGCTGGATGTTGGGTTCGAGCCCGTTGAAGAGCTTGTCCACCACTTTATTGAGGAAGGGCTCGCTATAGAACACGATAGGGTATTTGCACAGCTCATCGCGCGTAATTGAATCCTTGCCCGCCAACGCGCAGCTTGTCGAGCAAGCTGCCATAAGCTCAGAATTCACGAGGGGCTCGAACTCGTGGTTCATGCGGCTAATCGTTTTGTCCATGCCCGGCATGCAGCAGATGATTGCGAGTGGCGGGCGTCCTTGCTGCGTCGCGCGACGTGCCGATGGGTATCCCTCAGCGAAATCGTCGACAATGCGGAACAGGTCACGTTCGGTGACGCGCAGTCGCGTTCCGGGCGTTGTCGCTTCGTAATCGAGGAACAATTCTTCGAGTGCTGCCGAGGCGAACGGCGTGGTAAGAATCTCGACGGTACGGAGGTTTTGCGTCGTTGCGTCCTTGGGCGCCGATGCGATTGCCAGCATGCGCCGGTGGGAATCAACGATGCGTTGGGCTTCCGACGCGATTGCCCTTCCCCGCTCGGTGAGTTCGAGCTTGGGACCGCCGCGCGTGAACAGGGGTGTTCCAAGCTCTTTCTCGAGAGCTTTGAGGGCCGAAGACACACCCTGCTGCGATATGAAATGCTGTTTAGCGGTACGAGAAACCGAGCCGTGTTCGGCGACGGATAAAAACAACTCAAGCGATTCGATGCGCATGCGGCCCCCTTGATTTTCGCCTCATAGCATAGCATGCGGGCTCTCGGCTGCGTTGGGTATCTCGCTTCAGTATGGACTGTGGTTCGCCTTTGCCTGGGCGCGCACGTCCAAAAAAAACTTTTCGTTCGCCCGCTCGCGTTCTATGAAAACGCCCTGGGGTTCGCGGAAAACAATCTGTCTCGCGAAGATCTTAATGCGCGCCCCTTTTCGAGAATCCCGATTTGCTGCGCAACGTCGACCCGAAGAGACGCTTAGACAGAATGCATCATCGTATTCCTCTTTTTAATCGCCCCTTTGACGTTTTCGGCATATGCTTCGTAGTTTTCTGGCTTTAGGGGGCACAGAGGCGCGAACATTTCAACTTCTCCCTCTTTCGTTACGAATGAACCGGTAAGTTTTTGCCTTTCGCAGAAGCCTCGGAAGTCACTGAAGTATGCGAAGTCTTCAGCATAGTATTGAAGGGAATCGAAAATGCGCATCAAATTCGCCTTCACTTTTTTGAACTGTTCTTCGCTGGGAAAGAGTTTCGACACCTCCTCCATAAACGCCGATGCATCGCGTTGGGAACTGGTCGATGAGGCATCAGGGCAGCCGAAGAATACTTTCAGGCACAGCAATGTTGCATCGATTCTGTCGTAAACGCCCCTCTCCCCGCTGCGGGCTTGATTCAACGTCTCGTGCGGCCCGCCGTTGCTTCCTCGTGGGAACAGGATGTGGCCTCCAAGCTTTCGACTTTCTTTAAGGAACGCGCGAATGCGGGAGTCTGCCTCCGGGGCGTCAACCCCGTGTTCTGAATAGTAATCTTTAAGCCAGTACACGCTTGGGCCAAGGTAGTCTACGGAGAGCAGAATCGTTTGGCCGCCCGATGGCACCTCGATGTCTCGGAAGGAGCCGCACCCATAATTCTTCTCGGCAGAAACTCGCGCTTCATTCGTCTGGGCTCCCCAAAAAGCCTCTAACAAATCTTCTTTGAGAACTATTGATTCGGAATCGGGGTCGGGACGATTGCCGAGATCGTAGTTTGCCGTGGCCAAATCGTGCAGGTAATTGAACTCGAGAGAATGCATCGACCCTCCATCTGTTAATGCGTTCATGGTTTCGCTCGCTGTTTAAACGCGGTGATCCGCGCGCAGGTTGCCCACGTCGCTAAAGGCTTCTCTTGTGCGGCCACTGCTCCCAGTACTTCCCCGTGCTTTCGTCGTAGGCAAGCACGGGAATCTGCCCTGTTTTCATGACGGCGCCGTCAATATAGAAATGCGATGCGCCGTCGTGCCACACGCCTTCGTAGCCTGCGGTACCTGAAACCGTTTCGGTGGCGATGTGTCCGCTTATGACGTCGAGTTCGAATTTCTGCCCCACGAATTCCGGCTGCATGGTTGTGAAGGCTTCCTCGAATGTGCCTATACGCCATAAATCGCCTGCGTCTTCGTCGATGCCGGCATGCACGAAGACTTGCTTGTGTGGTGTTTCGTGATAATACGGAAGCTTTCGTATCCAAGCGAGAACATCGGCGTGGTTCGCCTTCATGCAATCGACGACGAATCGGTAGGCTTCTTCGAACCTTCTGCGCGCGAGCAGGCGTTTTACCTGACTGAACTCATCTTTCTCAAGAAAGCTTTTTGCAGTGGCGAGGTTGGAATCGGCAAGAATCCATCCTTGGGTAAACGCCGGGTCGCCGACCATGGCACAGTATTCCAGCAGCATTTCCTCATGGTTGCCTCTCAAGGCTATCACCTGGTTGGGATAATCGCGCTGGAGCCCCATGATCTTTTGGTAGACCTCAAGGCTCGCCGGACCCCGATCGCAGTAATCGCCGCATAGGATGAGCATTGAATGCCCATCTGATAGGTCGACGAAGGAAAGCGATTTTTCGAAGGCGTCGATGCAGCCATGGATGTCGCTCATTGCGTAAATCATAGGCGGGCTCTTCCTGAGTTGTGGCCGTTTGCGATGGGACGATTTCTTTCCCCAATAAGATACGCGGGTTTACTCCCGCCATATATAATACGGGAGTACACCCGCCCTGTCAATAAGAAAAAGAGAACAAGGGCTTTTGCCCATAGGCCTTTCTTTTTAGTTATGACAGGCGGTTGAAGACGCCGTTGAAGCAGTCGCGTTCACGATGTTCGATGGCATACAGTGCGCGCAGCACGGCTCGCAATGCGAAATTGTTATACACCATGCGCACGCCCGGGAAATCGAGCTTTGCGAGCGCGGTGCGAAAAGCTTCGAGCTTCAAGAAGAACGCTTCGGATCCAAACAAGGAGGCTTCGTAGCGTGTGGTCCCGTCGAAAGAAGCGGGAACGTCGAATACGGCGAGCGGCATGCCCATAAGCGCGTAAAAGTTGATTTTGCCGTATTCCTCTTCGAATGACTCAACGCGCTCGAGCGCATATTCGATGCAGGCGGTAAAAGAAGGCATGTTGGAGATGTCGTCCCTTACGCAGCATTTCGCGGCATAGGGAGCAAGGATGGCAACCTCTCGAGCGCATTTCACATTCTTCTTTTGCAGGGCCATGTGTTTTCCTCTTAAATGATACGGGTTCGATGCGGAATAGCGTCCTAATTATGCGGGTGTTCGCCCGCTTTTGCAAACGATTGCTTTCCTTGAAAGGCTCGCTAACCCGTGTCACTGCGCGGCAGTGGGCGGCTTCGCGGGGCGTGAGCGTTAAGGTTCAGTGGTTCTCGCGGCGACTTGCTGTGCGAAATGGGCCCCGAAGATGGCTCGTGGACCAATACGTTCATGGGCAACGACGGCGTGCCCTTCGAAATCGAGCTCACCTGGAACCGTGGGCGCGTTGAGCCCTACGAGAATGGTGGCAAAGACACCCATATCGCCTTCGTCGTGGACGACTTTGACGCCGCCCACGAGCTTCATGAAAAGATGGGCTGCATTATTCGCGAGAACCCTCGCATGGGCCTTTATTTCATCGCCGACCCCGAGGGTCAGTGGATTGAGATTCTGCCTGCCCGCTAAGGCGAAATTAACGACGGAATAGCGCAGCACGCGGCGCTGCATGATTTTTCGCCGAGCGAAGCGTTGCTAGGCATCTTCTCGCTCGAACGGTACCCATGCAACGCCGCTCGGCGTTTCGACGTGCTCGAGACGCACGCCGAATGATTGCTCGATTGCACTCTGCACGGCCGCTTCGCCGGGCGCGCCTTGCGCTGCCAAACGCCCGCGTTCCATCACGAATACGGCATCGGCCACCGAAAGCGCCAAGTTCAAATCATGGATTACCGCGATAACCGTTTTGCCACGCTCGCGCACTCGGCGAACGAGGCGCATCATGTCGAAACACGCCGCCGCATCCATGAACGACGTGGGCTCGTCGAGCAACACGACGGGTGTGTCCTGCGCCAGCACCATCGCCATGCGCGCCCGTTGCCGCTGCCCGCCCGATAGGCTTCGCAGCGGTCGGTCGCGTAAATCGTAGACGCCCGCAAGAGAAAGCGTCTCGTCAATGCATTGCGCATCGGTCTCGTCAAGCCGAGATAGCGGCCCGTGATGCGGAAATCTTCCGCACGCCGCCAGCTCGCGCACCGTCATCATGGGCGCTTCTTGCTGCTGCACGAGCACGCCCAATCGCCGCGCCCTCTCGCGCGGATTCAACGACGCGACGTCGCGCCCTTGAATAAGCACGCGACCCGAAGCGGGCTTTATAAGCCCCATGGCGAGTTTCGCGAGCGTTGATTTTCCGCACCCGTTCGGTCCAACGATGCAGCTGATCTGCTCTTTCGCGAAAGATGCGGAAAAGCCGTTGAACAGGGCATTTCCGCCGTATCCAAATACGACGTTCTCGAAATCAAGCTCGCCCATCGACCTCCCCTTTCCGCGAACGAAGAATCAAATAGATGAAGAACGGGCCTCCAACGAGCGCCATGCAAATGCCCACGGGAATCTCGAACGGCGCGAACAGTGTGCGCGCGATGGTGTCGCACGCACATACCAGAATGGCGCCCATGATTGGCGAGAGCACCAGCACGCGTCGGTTGTCGTGTCCTGCGACATAGCGCACCACGTGCGGAACGATGAGGCCCACGAAGCCGATGAGCCCCGAGAAGCACACCGCCGCGCCCGCCAGCAACGCGGCGAGCGAAAGCAACGCAAGCCGCGCGCAATTCACGTTCAGGCCCAGCGCGTGCGCTCCCTCGTCGCCGAGCGACAGAATGTTCAGGCGCGTTCCCTGCCCCATGGCTAGAATCAGGCCTGCGCAAATCATGATTCCAGGTATGGCAAGTTCTGACACCATGACGCCCGAGAGGCTTCCCACCAAAAAGCCCGACGAATTCACGTACGCATCGGGGTTGAAAATAAGAACGGTGTTCATGCCTGCCGTGAAAATCGCCGTGAGCGCCATGCCCGCGAGCACGATAGTCAAGCGCGAGGCGCCCGCGTACGCCGACACGAAGAACACGAGCAGCGCCGAGGCGAGCGCACCTAAAAACGCCGCTGCCGCCGATATGCCCAGCGCATGAGGAGCGACGCAGGCGAACAGCAGCACGAACAGGCCCGACCCAGCGTTTACGCCGATGATGTTTGGGCTAGCCAGGGGGTTGTTGAGCGTCGCCTGGATGAGCGCGCCCGCTTCGGCCAGCGCGGCACCGGCCAGCACGCCGCCCAGCACGCGCGGCACGCGCACGTTCGCCAGCACGTTGTTTGCCATGTCGGATGCGTTGCCCGCCACGAATGCTGCTACGTCGGTCGCGCCGATGGTGGAAGAGCCCAACGACAGGCTAGCGAACATCACGGCGGCGAGAGTGGCCAGCGACAGCAGGAACATCGCCCGAAAACGGCGGCCCTCGTGCTTCGGGGCCGCCGCGTTGGTTGTTTGGTTATTGCGCACCGGTCGGCCTATTCGCTATACAGCGCGTCGTAGAGGAACTGATACGCCTGGTCCCAATTGTTGTTGGGCTTGTACTGGAACAGCTTCGGGTCGAGCGTGATCACGCGGTTGTTCTTCACGGCGTCAAGCTGCGCCCATGCGGGGTTGGCCGTCGTTTGGTCTTCGAGCGCCTGCTGTGCTGCCTCGTCGGTGTCGCCCATCGGAAGCAGGAAGATTGTCGTCGGGTTGGCCTCGATCAGGGCTTCAAGGCTGTAGTCGGAAAGCAGGCCCTTGTTGGAGTCGGCGATATTTTCCGCACCCAGCTCGGAAAGCATGACGCCCGTTTGCGTGGAGGACGACTGCACGCGCGTGCCGCCCGAGTACGTGGTGAGCACTACCGCGCTGCCGGCTTGCTTGCCTTCGGCCTTCGCGCGAATCTGTTCAATTTTATCTGCCGGCGCCTGGCCGTTTTCCGCAAATGCCTGCTCGTTGCCCGTGATGTCGCAGCACGTGCGCAGCATGCGCAGGTAGTCGTCGAACGTGGACACTTTGAAGTAGGCAACGGGGATGTTCGCCGCAGTGAGCGTGTCGGCGAGCTCGGTTTGCGCAACGCCGCCGCCGCGACCCGAGCTCGATCCCGTGAGAATCACGAAGTCGGGGTTCAGCGCGATGATCGATTCGGCGTTAAGCGAAGAGAAATCGCCGATTTTCTGTGCGTCGGAAGTGATGCCGTAATCGGAAAACGCGTCGTCGGAAGCGCCTACCAGCGTGCCGCCGGCCAGCTCCCAGATGTTCGCGAAGCTGCCCATGCCGGCAACCACGCGGTTGTGCGAAGCGACGGTTACCTCGCGGCCCAGATCGTCGGTGAACGTGTAAGATTCCTGCGAGGCGGAAGCGGTCGCTTGCGCGTTGTCAGACGCGCTCGAATCAGTCTGCGATGAGCAGCCTGCCAGGGAAAACGCGCCCATGCCCATGGCGAGCGCGCAAGAAATCGCAATCGTGCCTTGCGCGATTTTCTTCATCGTATGCTCCTTTTCGTTATGTTCAGTGGCGCTATTGGCGTTCGCTGGCCGCGGCTTGCTGCGCGTTCTTGCGGCTCCAGGCGCAGTAGTTGTCTTGGCCCAAGATGTCGCCGTCGTGGTAGTACGCGGCGCGGGCGCGACAGCCGCCGCATACGCCCTTGTAGTCGCAGGTTCCGCATGCACCCTTGTACGCTTGCGTGCGCAGTTTCTGGAATACGGGGCTTTCGCGCCAGATTTCGTCGAAGGGCTGTTTGCGCACGTCGCCGGCGTCTTCGGTCATGTATGCGCATGCGCGCACAATGCCTTCGCTGCCCACGACGCAATAGGTCAGGCCCGCCAGGCAGCCGCGCGTGTAACGCGTTTGCACGCCGATTTGCTCGGCAATGCGCATGAACTGCGGCGCGCACGTGGGCTTCACCTCGATGCCTGCGTCGCGGCCGGCGCGCAGGATGTCGGCGAGCAACTGCTCGTTTTGCTCGACGTCGATGCTTTCATCGGAGATGTCTTTGCCGCGGCCGACGGGCACCAGGAAGAAGACCGAATGGTTCATCGCGCCGAGTTCTTTTGCGAATCGCGTGATGTCGCAAATCTCGTTGCGGTTTCTGTCGACCACGGTGGTGTGGATCTGGAACGGCAGGCCGACGCTTTTGCATGCTTCGATGCCCGCAAGCGTGGCCGCGTGGGCGCCGGGCACTCCGCGGAAGATGTCGTGCTTTTCGGCGTCGAGGCTGTCGATGCTAATGCCCATGGCGCAGGCGCCCGCCTCTTTGAGCTTGCGTGCGATTTCGGGCGTGATGAGCGTGCCGTTGCTGCCGAACACCGGGCGCAGGCCGCACGACGCCGCGTGCGCGACGAGCTCGAAAATGTCGTCGCGCATAAGCGGCTCGCCGCCGCTGAAAATCATGATTTTGAAGCCAGCGCGTGCGATTTGCGAGATCATCGTGCGCGCTTCTTCGGTTGAAAGCTCCCTGCTATCGCATTCGTCTGCGTCTTGGTAGCAATGGGCGCACTTCAGGTTGCATCGGTTCGTGGTCATCCACGATACGATCATTGTTCCCCCTTTGATCGAAATTGTGACGGGGAATGACGATAGGTGGCGACGCTGCGTCGTGGCCAATACTGCGTTTGACGTAAACGTGTCGTTATGCCTGCGTATTGGCGTTGGCGTGGGAGCAATCGAGCGCGTCTTGCAGGAAGCTGAGCGTGCGGCGTTGAATGCCGGCGTAAAAGTCGCGGCCGTATTGCTTGGGCCCCGAGCTGCGCTGGCACGCGAGGCGCTTCAATCCGGCAAGAGCATGGGGCATGCCGCCTAAGCTGGAGAAGCGAATGGCCAACGCCTTCGCGCGGTCGTCGGTGACTAAAACGCCGTCGTGCATGGCCTCGATGGTGTCGCCCATGAGTTGGTGCCAGCAGATTACTTCTTCGCGTGAAAGCTCGGGAATGGGGCATTCCTCAAGCGCCTCGCCGGTGATGGCCGACCAGAGCATGTCTTCGCGGTCTTGCGCGACGCCCACGGTGGCGGCGAGCTCGCTCCAGTTCGCCTGGTCGCGGTTTGCAAGGTGGGCGCGCAGCCCCTGCACGACGTTCATGTCTCGTAGGATTTTCGCGCTTTCGCGCTCAAGTTCGGCCTCGCGGTGCGCGAGTGCGTCCGTCAATTCTGCCAGCGAGTCGCTTCCCTCGCCTTCCTGAATTTGCGAGAGCGAAAAGCCCAGGTACTTCAAGGTAATGATTCGGTTGAGGCGTTCCTCGTCGGCCGGCGAGTACAGGCGCAGGTTTTGCTCGCCTTTGCAGGTGGGATGAAGCAATCCGCGCTGGTCGTAGTATTGAATGGTGCGCACGGTCACGCCCACGCGCGATGCCAATTCGCCTACCGTCATGAGGCTTCGAGTGTCTTGTTCGCCCATGTTTCCCCCCTGTTTTGTGTGCGCCAATCGGTTTGCGTGCGGCGCAGCCATACATGAACACGACGGCCTTGCGCGAGCAACGCGGCTATGTACGAGCGCCGTAGCTATGAGTAAGTCGCCCTTGCGAAGCGGCTTTGCCCAATACGCCTCGACGGCGTGTACGGAACTGATATCTTCGGCGGCCGCCTCGCGTTCGCCATGGTCTGCGTCCGTTGCGGCTTGCGGCCAAAGTGATGTGATGCTGCCGCGGTTTTTTGCCCATTTCAAGCTCCGGGATATGACGTTACGTCATCTTCGGCGTTTTGGGCGCCAGGCCCCCTGGGTTTCAGATAATCAACGGGCGCGCGCCCTTCAACTGCGTTGACTGTAGTACACAAATACGCTGCGTGCGGCCTTGCGCTCGTCGTTTCTTTGGAGCGAGCTCGCCGGCGATTGAGCGCGCGATCAAGGGGCGTGCTTTCTTATGATTCGCCAGCTGCCCCCATGTTAAAGTTAGACTATACTAACAACAATGAGGTTACCTGAATTCACCGATTGTTTCCGCGTTTTTCGCTTTGGAATTGCGGCGTACACGAAGGGCGTTTTCTTCGTTTTCAATTATTCCGCCGTGCCGTGTGCTGCTTGACGGAAGACGGGGCCATATATCGAAGACACAGTCGTTCAACAGCTGAAACGGAGGTGAGCCAAATAGAAACGGTTCTCGGAATTCTGATTCCTTTTTTAGGCACGACGCTCGGTGCTGCTTGCGTGTTCTTCATGAAGATGCCGCTTGGGAATTTGGTGCAGCGCTCTCTTGCGGGGTTTGCTGCTGGAGTTATGGTTGCGGCGTCGATTTGGAGCCTGCTTATTCCCGCCATCGAACAGTCGACATCCATGGGAAGGTGGTCGTTCTTCCCGGCGCTTGCGGGGTTTTGGGCTGGTGTGCTGTTCCTGCTTATTCTCGACCATCTGATTCCCCACTTGCATGTGGGCAGCGATCAATCGGAGGGGCCGAAAAGCACGCTAAGTCGCACGACGATGATGGTTTTGGCAGTAACCTTGCACAACATTCCCGAAGGAATGGCGGTTGGTGTTATATACGCGGGCTTTCTTGCGGGAAATATGCAGATCACGGCGGCGGGCGCACTGGTTTTGTCGCTTGGCATCGCCATTCAGAATTTCCCAGAAGGCGCGATTATATCGATGCCTTTGCGGGCTGAAGGCGCAAGTCGGCGCAAAGCGTTTGCGGGCGGCGTTCTTTCGGGCGTCGTTGAGCCTATCGGCGCAGTTCTCACGATTTTGGCTTCGCAGCTTGTGATTGCGGCGCTTCCGTACCTGTTGAGCTTTGCGGCGGGCGCCATGCTCTATGTCGTGGTTGAGGAGCTTATGCCTGAAGTTTCTCAGGGTAGACATTCAAATTTAGGCACAGTGTTTTTCGCCGTTGGCTTCAGCGTGATGATGGCGCTCGATGTGGCGTTGGGGTAAGGAGCGGACAGAAGCTAAGATTGAGGCAGGGCCATTGCTGACGTCGGATCGCGCGGTTCACGCGGCACCTCCTTCCCGGCCGCAACGAGAAGGTAACGTTTCAACGGGGTTTGCGTGTGAGTTTTAGAATCGCGCCTATGGAAAACGTGCAGGCATATATCTCCAAGAAACAAGCCCCTATCGATGGCGACCGGGATTGCGTCGGTGTCGGGCGATTATGCGCCGACGAAAGAAGGGCTGGTAGTGAGCGGAAAATTTGCATTGGCGACGGACGAACGCACGTCGGTGGGGAACGAGCTGATGCCGTTGCGGAACAAACCGATATCGCTGCGGGACGGCCTACCTCTTGGGTGCGGGCTGGCGTTGCCGCAGAGCAGCTTGGTGTCGAGAGACTGAGCTGTGTTGGCAATGATCCAGCTTCTTGCGGTTGGGCGCGAACCAATGCTGCTCGTGAGCGGGCTGGCTTTGGCGAGGGGTCGGATAACGCCGCCAAAGTGCCGGCGGAGCCATTCTCGCAGCAGGGCGATGACGCCAAAAGACAGACCGATTGGTCGCCTCTTGCTCGGGGCATTCGTCAGGCGTTCATGTATTACGGCGTGTCTATTGTGCAGACGTTCGTCGAGTTCGGCGTGTTTGCCCTGGCCCACCTCGCGCTACCGACGGGCGTTGCGAACGGCATTGCCGTCGCGTGTTCCGGCTCGTTCAATTTCCTTATGAACCGCAACATCACGTTCAAAGCGTCGAGTAACTTCTGGCGCAGCGTGGCCATGTTTATCGCCCTGTACGTTTGGAACTTCCTTTTCGGCTCCTGGTTCATAGGCTGGGCGGCTGCGTCGTTCGATTGCCCTGAGATGGTCGGCAAATTCATCACCATGGCGATGCAGGGTATTTGGGGCTTCTGCCTGTGCAAATGGGTCATTTTCCGATGAAAGCGCAACGAAGCCGTAGGTTTGCAATGTTTTTGGCGCCGATGCTGCTCCGCCCATCCATGCGGGCTTTTCAAGCGGACGATTAGGTAATCCTCTTTTAGTCGGGGCTTCCAATTATTTTGGGGGTGCGCCATTTTCGCTTGGATCGCGCCGATTTTGCGGCGTCGCTCCAAGTGTGCATTGGGAGCGGGTGGCGAGCGGGTTTTTCGAAGATCGCGTCTCGGTCTTGGCGAAAACGTGTCCCGAATTCGGTGATTCTGGCACAAATTTGCGGTTGTGAACGATTCTTCGTCACGCTGAAGGGCTTTTCTGAACGCTTTGAGAATCGCCACGCTTCTGACCCGGTCTTTTGTAGAGCTCTTTTTACATTCCGAAAAATCCATCGTTCACAACCGCAATTTTCTGCCAAAATCTGCGGAAATCGGACATGCTTGGAATGCTGCGCCGTTTTTAGCGGGCATCACAAGTCGGATCGGCTTTGAGTTCGGCATGTTTAGAAAAGCGATAGGCATTTGAGGCCGTGATCGAAAGGAACCCTGCCCTATGCTGGAAATCGACATCCCTGGACGTGGCACGTTCGGGATTCGCTACGTGGTGTGCGACTACAACGGAACCATTGCCGTCGACGGGCATCTTATTGAAGGCGTTGCGAGCCGCATTCGAGAAATCACCGAGTTCGCCCGGGTCAGCGTACTTACGGCTGACACGTTTGGTACGGTGCGTGCGGAATGCGACAACCTTCCGGTTTACGTGCGCGTGTTTGCTCGTGACGATGCGAGCGCCTGCAAGGCCGCGATTGTGCGCGAGCTTGGCGCCGAAGGCTGCGTGTGCATCGGCAATGGCTTCAACGACATCGCTATGTTCGGCGAAGCTGCGCTTTCGATTGCGATTATGGGGAAAGAAGGTGCGTGCGGAAAGCTTTTGACGTGTGCCGATGTTGTGGTGACGAACGCGCTTGATGCGTTTGACCTGCTGCTTCGCACCGATCGCTTGTGCGCCACGCTGCGCGGGTGATGCTGCGTGGCGCGCGGCTTAAACCTAATCGCGCGCCGGGGCATCGCTGCTTCAGACAGTCTCTCCTTCTATAGGCATTGCCCCTTTAAAGGCACTGCAGCAAAACGTTGCGCACGTCTTCCTTAGTGAGCGTTTTGTAACCGCCAGTCATAATGAATGTGGCGGCAACGACGTCGTCCAGGTCGGCTTCCGTCACACCCAGCTCCGCGAGATTCATCGCAACACCCAGTTCACGCATCCACGCTTCCATTGCCGAAAGGCCCGCTTCGGCGAGCTCGCGTTCGCTTTTGCCCGCAGGGTTAATTCCCCACACGTGCGTCGCGAAACGTGCGAATTTCGGCAACCCGGCATCCATGATGAAGCGATAGTACGGAAGGCTCACGGCGGAAAGCGTCATGCCGTGGGTCGCGTCGGTCACGGCCCCCACGCTCTGTCCGAGCATGTGGACCATCCAATCGGTGGGTTTTCCTTTGGCGATGAGCGTGTTTAGCGCCCAGGTCGCCGCCCACATGATGTTGCTGCGCGCTTCGTAATTCTGGTCGTCGTTCGCGGCGATGCGGCCGTTCTCGACTACACTGCGCATAAGGCCCTCGGCGATGCTGTCGCTCACGTTATCGTCGCTGCCGCTGAAATACTGCTCGCAAATATGGTTGAATGCGTCGTAGATACCGGCCACGACCTGCCTATGCGGCAGGCTCAAAGTGAATTCGGGGTTGAGGATTGAAAACTTAGGCATCACGTCGCTGTTCGCGAAAACGTGGCCTACCTTAAGTTTGGCGGCATGGTCGGTGATCACGGCGCCCGCGTTCATTTCCGAACCCGTGCCGGCCATGGTGAGCACGCATCCCACGGGAACAACGGGGCAGTTCGGCTCCTCGAAGCGAACGAAGTATTTCTCCCAGGGGTCCTCGCCGCAGTTCACTGAAACCGATACCGCTTTGGAATAGTCGCACACCGAGCCGCCGCCTACTGCCAAAATCAGATCGGCGCTGGCCGCCTTCGCCACGGCAACGCCCTCGCGAAGCTTCTCGACGGTAGGGTTCGGCATGACGCCGGCAATCTCGGTCACGTTTTTACCAGTGGCGTTCAAAACGGCGGCTACCTGGTCATATACGCCGTTTTTCTTGATGGAGCCGCTACCGTAGACAAGTACGACGTTCGGGCCGTATTTTGTGAGCTCGTTCGCGAGCCCCTCAAGCGCATTGGGGCCGAAGTAAATCTTGGTTGGATTGTGGTACGTGAAGGTTCCAAGCATATGGTTTTCCCTCTCATCCTATGGGCTTGCTTGACAGAATGAACCAACCGTAAAACCTAAACCTGACTTTAGGTCAAGGATTTTTTAAAAGGAATCGACATGTTTACGATCGGGCAAGTGTCTGAAATGTTCGCCATTCCGGTTTCCACGCTTCGTTACTACAACAAAGAAGGACTCTTCTTCAATCTGATGCGCGCGGGGGATCGCTCTTTCCTGCCAGCGGTCTCGCTGCTTGGGCAGCGCCGTTGGATTGCACCTGTTAAACGCTACGAGCATTTAACAGGTTCCGATTGTCGCTACGCCGGGTCGTTCGGGAGTGGCGGCTGAGGAATCAGCTTGGCATACGCCTCTACGGCGAACAATTTGAGCCATGGCGCACGCTGGTGGCCCATACCATAGGCCTATGTCGGTGAGCGCCATGCGCGCAACGTGCGAAAGGCGTGCCGCCGCGCGTGAAGCAGGAAAACAAAGCCGCTCGAACGAATCTCTCTACCCTTGCTTTGACGAATCAACCCTAAAGCGTCAAACCAACGAAAAATCCCCTTGTTACACTGCGGCCAAGAAAGCGAACTGCAGCAATTGGGGCCATCGGGGAAATGGGCCATTCGAACGGGTTCGCAGATACGCAAGAGGGAAAGGGGAACCGCCATGTTCTTTTACGAGCCGCTTTCGGCAACGGCGATTGTGAGCGTTCTGCTCTATCTGGTATTTCTGATTGGCATGAACGAGCTCTCTCGCCTTAACAAATGGGTCGGCGCCGCAATCTTCATCGCTTTGCCGCTCGCCTTGACCATTTTCGTTTGGCCCCACACCGCTGTCGAAGGCACGGGTGCGGGCACGTGGTTTCAATGGGTGAAAACGTATTCGTGCCTCGCGGGTGCGATTCTCGGATGGCTCATCGTGTACTTCCCCGCCTTCCAGAAGAAATATATCGTGTGCATTCCACCGATTATTTTCGCGATCAATATTCTTGAGGCGTGCATTCGTGACTTCCAGCTCACGGGCGTCAACGGCATAGTGGACGGCTACATGGTGGTCGGCGGTCCATGGAATGTGATGAACGGCGTCGCCGGCATTCTGAATGCGCTGTGCATCTGCGGTTTCTTTGGCATCATCGTTGGCCGCGGCAAGAAGAAAGACTACGTCTGGCCTGATCAGCTGTGGTTCTGGATCATTGGCTATGACCTGTGGAACTTCGCTTACACATACAACAGCGTTTCCGACCGCTCTATGTACTGCGGCCTGGTGCTGCTGGCGGCGTGCACGATTCCTGCGTTCTTCATTAAGCGCGGCGCATACGCCCAGCACCGCGTTCGTACGCTTGCCGTGAACATGATTGTGACCATGACGGTGCCGTGGTTCTTCTTGCATCCGGCGTGCGTGGTGCATTCCACGAACGCCCCCGCAGCTCACATGACGATTTCGGCCATTGCGCTCATTTTCAACGTGTGCGTGTTCGTCTACCAGGCTTACACGATTTTCGGCAAGAAGCGCAACCCCTTCAAGCAGGAGCTCTATATTGACAACCCGGGCTTCCGCAAGGTGTATCTCGAAAGCATCGACGTCCCCGAAGGCCAGCGCGAGGCCGCTTTGGCAAACCTGGAGGAGTTCGGCTACGCCGCCGCGTGGGATGAAAAGGGTCGCGTTAAAACTATGGTGGAGCGTTCCTAGCGCAGATGGCCGACGCGCCACTGTGTGCTCCAAAAGGCTGCAGCGGCGCGCGCTCGACTCAAGGAGGAAGCCCATGGGTATTCTGTATCAAGCATCCGACCCTATGGTGTGGGCGATTTGGCTGTTCGTCGTGTTCGCCCTTATGGCATTTAACGAATTTGGACGTACGAGCGTATGGGGCGGCGTCGCGCTGTTCGTGGTCGCGCCCATCGTGTTCACGATTTTCGTATGGCCACACACTGCCGCGCCCGGCAACGAGTATGGCACAGGAAACTGGTTCAATTGGGCGAAAACGTATTCTGCGCTAGCGGGCTGCGTTGGATTCATGGCGTTGCGATTCGTGAAATGGCGCGGTGCCGATGGCCGCGAGCATCATTTGTATGAGAAGCGATGGGCGCTGTGCTTCCCGCCGCTCATTTTGGCGATCAATATTTGCGAAGCCGTGGTGCGTGACATCCAGATGTATATCTATGGCCTGTGGGACGGTGCCGTCGTCGACCACGTGTGGATGATTTCCGGCCCGTGGAACATCATGAACGCGATTGCTGGCATCTTGAACATCATCACCATTTGCGGCTGGTTCGGCATCTTCATCTCGAAAGATAAATCCCGCGACATGATCTGGCCCGATATGCTCTGGATGTGGATTATCGCCTACGACCTGTGGAATTTCGCGTACACGTATAACTGCATGTCCGACCATTCCACGTACACGGGCCTGGCTCTGCTCATTGCCTGCACCGTCCCCACGTTCTTCACAAAGCGTGGTGCATGGTTACAGCATCGCGCGCAAACCCTGGCGCTCTATGCGATGTTCGCTATGGCGCTCCCGCAGTTCTATACGTTTGCGGAAATTCCCACGACGCATAACCCCACTGCGTTTTTTGTCGTAAGTCTGATTGCGTTGATTTCCAACGTGGTGCTTGCCGCCTACCAGCTCCATCGAATTCGCACGCGCAAGCTCAATCCGCTGAAAGACGAGCTCTATAATGACACCAAGAATTATCGAGAGGTCGTTGAAGAGAATCGCTAATCGGCGCGTTTCGGTTTCGTGCATCGTGTTTGGCGCGGCGGCCCCATGTTAAACGAAGGAGCCGTCGTGCCGGCGCGAAAGAGTGCTTCCATTTCCGAATTCGCTTCTGACCTGCCGCATCACGTTACGCGCCAGGTGAGGCAGAGCGTGCGATTGGGTGGCACGGCCGGGGATATCATGCAGGCGGCGCGCGAGCTGTTCGAGACTGAAGGCGTGGCCGCCACGAGCATGGCGGCTATTGCGTGCAAAGCCGGTGTGGCACGCAGCCTTGTGTATTACTACTTTCCCGATAAGCAGGCCGTGATCGATGCTGTACTCGACGATTTCCTTGAAGACATCGTCGAAAGTGTGTCGACATGGAACGAGCTACGTGCGTTCGGTGACACGCCCTCGGAGTTGAAAAACTGCGTTGCCGCGTTCAGACGCACGCTGTATACGAGCTCGGGACAGCCGCGCCCCATGTTTGCCGTGCTTGAAGAGCTGGGGGTGCGCGACCAATTCGCTACGCGGGCTGTTCGCGAAAGCGTCGCCTGCATTCAGAACTACATCGTGTCGGAATATATGGCGTATCGAACCATTGACATTCAGCTGATTCCCGAGACGTTCGGCCTGGTGCTTTTCGGTATCGTGGGTATGATGAAGGCGAAGCCCGACATCACCGACGAAGAGCTCGCGACGCTCATTGCGCAAACGCTTCGCCTTGATATGACGGTGATGGCTCCCCCGCCGTGGCCCGAGCATCCCGATGCGCCTACCCTTCAAACGGAAGCTCAGATGCGGTAATGCCTTGGGCCCGATTGGGTCGTCAAACCTGCTAAACGCTACGAGCATTTAGCAGGTTCTTTTTCCTCATCCATTTTGGCGAAGTGCTCCATGAGCAGCGTGCGCACGGTGGAAATCACGGGCACGCCCAAAAGCACGCCTAGAAGGCCGAACAGCGAGCCGCCGGCGATAACCGCGACAAACACCCAGATGCTTGGCAGACCCACCGACTGGCCCACGACGTTCGGGTAAATCAAGTGGCCCTCGATTTGCTGCAGAATAATCAGGAAGATGATGAACTGTACCGCTTGCAAGGGGTCTTGCGACAGAATCATCGCAGCGCCCATGATGCCGCCGATCCATGCGCCGGCGAACGGAATGAGCGAGGTCACACCCACAATAAGGCCAATTGAGGCTGCGTAGGGAAAATGCAGGATGGTGCCGCCGATAGCGCACAGCGTACCCAAGATGACTGCCTCGATGCATTGGCCGCGAATAAAGCGTGAGAAGCAATCGTTGGTAATGGCGCATGCGTGGAGCACGCGCTCGCGCACCTCGTCGCTGGGAATGAGAGTCGCAAGGCGCATGGCGCCGGCATGCACGCGGTCTTTGTCGAGCAGCAGGTACAGCGCGAAAATCATGCCCAGCAGAATGGACAGCGTCACGTGTGCGACCTCGCCGCTCGTTTGGGCCACGATGCGCAGCGCTTGGTCGGTTCCGCCTATGGCTGCCAGGGCCTTCTCGCCCAGGGAGCTCCATGTGGCATCGTTGAGGATCATGCTCTTTTCGGCACCGGGAAGGTTCGCGATTGCTTGCGAAGCCATGGTCGCGCCTTCGGAAACGCCATTGATGATAGCCGAGCCGACCGATTTGAACTCGCTGCCCACGAATGTGATGAGCGCAACGAGCGCGAGCGTGACAGCGGCAATTGCCAAAATGACGCAAATCGGGCGGCGGCTCTTAGTGACAAAGACGTTGGTCGAGCGGGGGAACCATCGCGATTCCAGGCTCGCGGCGATGAAGTTGAGCAGGTATGCCATGACGGCGCCCACCGCCAGCGGCTGCAATGCTTGGCATACGGTTGAGAAGATTTCGCATACGCCGTCGAAGCGAACGACGATGAGCGCTGCCGCTGCGATGGCCGCTACAAGAATAAGAACGTATCGAATGCTGTGCTTGTTCATGGGGTCCTGTCGGTTGGTGGGATGAGGCGCCGTGCGCCCCTGCTTGCGTTTCACACCAGTATAAACGCGCGTCGCGAGGAAGCGGCGCGATTGCCTACTTGTCGGCCTTTCGTGAAGAGGCCTTCACGTGGTCGACATGTGTGGCCTGAGCGCCCCTGTTCGCGTAGAAGGCGACTGCGGTAAGGTGATTGGCGTGTCGTTGCCTTATTCGTGCCTTCTTGCATGGCGCGCTTACGCGCTGTCGCCTCCATTCGTTTGCATAAGGTTATGCATTGCCCCTCCGCATTTCCGCGCGACGCATGATGCACTCCGCCGCGACGCTCACGGCGATTTCCTCGGGCGTTTCTGCGGCGATGTCAAGGCCGATGGGCATATGTACGGCGTCAATCGTCTCTTCTGATATTCCCGCATTCAGCATGAGCTTTCGCCCGGTTGCGATTTTTCGCCGTGACCCCATGAGTCCGACGTATGCCAAAGGCCGGCGAAGCACCTGCTCAAGAAGGGCGTAATCGCTGCGATGGGTGTGTGTCATGATGATGACGAAATCGTGCTTGTCCAAGGTCAGCGACGCTGCGATGTTTTCGTAATCGCCCAAGATGACATCATGCGCTTCGGGCACGCGCGAGTGCTGGGCGAATTCGGGGCGGCAATCGAACAGTGTGCAGCAGAACCCGACGCGAGAGAGGGCCGATACGGTCGCGCGGCCCACGTGCCCGCCGCCGAAAACGATGGCTCGCGTGGGCAGCGAGACGGGCATCACGAAACGGCCGTCAATGACGGCTCTGTGCTCAAGGCCTGCGATGAGGCTCGCCTGCATGCCGCGCTCCCCTGCCAACGGCGCGCCGTTGGCATCGAGCAGGGCGACAGCGCTTTCGCTCGATTGTCCGCCTTCGGGACATTTCACGACGAGATAGGAAGGAATGCGCTGGTCAATGCAGCGAAGCATTTTGCGTGCAGCATCGCGCCAATGCGTATCGCTGGCATTCACGGGCGTGTACAGAAGAGTTGCATTCCCGCCGCAGGGCATATCGAAGCCTTTTTTGGAGGCGAGTTTCAGTTCCATGTTCTCGACGAGGCTCAGATTGCCTCCCAGCATGCCACGAGCTTTCTTGATGGCGTGGGCCTCGACGGCGCCGCCGCCAATGGTGCCGCACACAAGCCCGTTTTCGTCGACGAGCATTTGCGAGCCCGCGTGGCGTGGCGTGGAACCTTTACTTTCCATTATGGTAACCAGCACCAAATCGCGTGCCTCGCGCGAGGCACGCGCGATATGTTCTGCAATCGTTCGCATGTTTTATTCCGCCTATGCTTTCGTGAGCGTGTCGCTTAAATGAAGAATGGCTTCCAGCACGCCGCCTGCGACTGCCAGGCCTTTGTCCGATACCGTTTCGCAGTGGCTCACTTCGTCGCGCGGATCGATATCGCCGCACTTCAAGCCCTTGGTAACGCGCGTTCCGTCGGCAAGCAGGCCTCGTAGCGTGCCGGTGAGGGTGGCAATAACAGGGGCGTCGTCCACGTATGCGACGGTTTGGCCCGCCTCGACGTGGTCGCGAATTGAAGCGACTTCGCGGAAGGTGCCATCGTTTGGCGCACGCAAAACGCGCTCACCTGCGAAGCCGCCTACAAGCCCCGGCACTGCGGTGTTTGGAAGTGCCGAACCCTCGTAATACACGCGACCGAGCGTGTGACCGCGCATGGTTTCGACCACGGCGTGGCAGTCGTCGCCCGCCGTGAATCCGGGGCCAATGCCAATTACGATAGGTGCCATGCCGATGGTGGTTCCCACGTTGCGCTTGGCCAAAATGGCGTCGACCAGCACGTCAGGTTCAAGCCAAATGCATGAGCATTTCGGGTCGACGAGCACGGGAACGACCCCTTCGAGTGCTCGTCGCAGCGCATCATCGACGCTTTCAGCACGCACGCCAACGACGCCTTCCACCTGGGTTTTCCCTGAATGAATAGCTTCGCTGAAGGCGACTGTGCGGCGAACCGTCAAGGGGTGTTCGACCTCCGTCATAATGACGGAGGCGCCGCATTTGTGCAGGCGCAATGCAATCGCGCTGGCGATATCGCCAGCTCCGCGGATTATCGCAAGCATCGAAATTCTTTCCTCCAAAGGCTTCCCGCAACCACGGGGGTTGTGCAGAGCGCCGCTATGCGCTCGGCGGCTCGCCGGTCGTTGTCGGATTCAACCTTGTTAATCAAAACCATATCGTGCAGGCCTTCGGCTTCAAGCACGCGCGCTACCATTTCGGGCGTTACGGCATCGGCGGTCGAGGCGTCTGCCAGCTGCGCAAAGCGTTTCGCTCGGTGGCAGGCCTGCGAAATAGGGCTGCCCACGCCATCGATCCCCACGACGCAGACCGTTCGCTTCGCGCATTCGGGAATCATGGGCTCGTGCTCCGCATGCGCCTTTAGGGGCAGCATTTTTGCCCCATCGGCTTCAACGAGCAGGTAGTCGGCCGCGGCTTCCAGTTCCGAAAACGCCATGCGCGGCGCGTCAAGCTTGCCCGTTGGCCCATGGATGTTCCCCACGCAGACGATGGGGTGCGTCGATAGCGCTAATCGCACTTCGCCCATTGTGGGGTCGAGCAGAACCGGACACCAATCGGGTACGAGCATTTTGGTGCTCGTGGCCACGATTACGTGTGCGCGGCGCGGCTCTTCGGCGATGGCGTTCTCTTTTGTGGCAGGGCGCCTGGTTGACGGCTCGCCGCCATCAACCGACGGCTTATCGCCTGCGGCCTTCTCCGTCGGGCAGTCTTCGTTCGGCGACTTTCCGACCTGGGGCTTATCGATTGCAATTTCAGCGGCTACGAACTCCGCGTTCGCGGCTCCTCCGGTTGCCAGCTCTTCAGCCAGGGCGCGCAAAAGCGTCGATTTCCCGCCGCTTCCGATGATGGCCGTGGTTTTCCGCGGTATGTGCAAAAACTCGCTTAGAATGCCTACTCCTCGGGTTTCGCGAGCACGATATGCTCGGGTAGAATGGGCAGCTCGCGATGCCACACGCCCGTCGCGCGATAAATTGCCTGCGTAATCGCGGGGGCCGGCGTATTAATGACGATTTCGCCGATCGACTTCGCGCCGAACGGACCCGTGGGTTCGTAGGAATTCTCAAACTCGACGTGAATGCGGCCCGTTTCAAGACGAGTGGGCAAACGATACGTGAACAGGTTTGATTCGCGAATGCGACCCTTAGGCGTGCGCGTCACGTCTTCCATGAGCGTGTGGCCGATGCCCTGCACGATGCCGCCTTCGGCCTGAATGCGCGCAAGTGCCGGATTGATGGGAATACCGCAGTCGACGACGCTCGCGAAATTGAGCACTTCAACTACGCCGGTTTCGCGGTCAAGTTCAATCTCGGCCATGCCTACCATGAACGGCGGCGGCGAGACAGGGGAAGAATGCATGGCGGTGGCTTCGGGTGCCAGGCAATTGCTTACCTGGCTTTTCGTGGCCACATCGACGAGTGACATTTCCTCGCCCGTCGCTTCGCGCACCACGCGCCCGTCTTCGAAGCTCAGCTCGTTCGCATCGCACTCCAGCGCTTCGGCGGCGATGGTGCACAAGCGTTCTTTCAGCTGTGTACACGCCTTTTGCACCGCCATGCCGGTGACATACGTGGTGGAAGAGGCGTATGAGCCCGAATCGTAGGGCGACGCGTCGGTGTCGGCGCCAAACACGGAAACGTCGTCGACCGAGCAATCCATATGCTCGGCGACCATCTGCGCCAAAATGGTGTCGCAGCCTGTGCCCATGTCCGCCGCGCCGATGATCAGCATGTATGTGCCGTCGTCGTTGAGCTTGATGGTGACCGAGCCCACGTCAATGCCGGAAATGCCTGAGCCTTGCATCGACATGCCCACGCCTGCCGCGCGAACCTTGCCGTTGCCCATGTCGCGCACGGGGTATTTCGCTTTCCAGTCGAACATGTCGGCGCAATGCTTCAAGCAGCGGTCGAGCGCGCACGCGTTGGCGATTTCGCCGAAGTACGCGGGCATCTCCATGCCTTCGCGCACCATGTTCTGTTCGCGCAGCTCAACGGGGTCGCGGCCGAGCTTTTCGGCCAGCTCGTTCACGGTGGTTTCAACGGCGAATTGGCCCTGCGTGGCGCCGAAGCCTCGGTAGGCGCCCGAAGGCTGCATGTTCGTGTACACCACGTTTGCGGTAAATTTGAACGCTTCGAGCGATCCGGTATACAGCGGAATGGACTTATGGCCAGTAAGGCCGACCGTCGCCCAGCCGTGCTCGCCATAGGCGCCCGAATTCGACAGCGTGGTCACGCCGAGCGCGCGAATGCGGCCGTCGTTGTTCGCGCCCAAGCGCACGGTGATTTCCATCTCGTGGCGCGGAGAGCCGCAGGTCTGCGATTCTTCGCGCGTGTATACGCACATGGCGGCACGTCCCGTCTTCATCGTGACGAAAGCGGGGTACACCTCGCACACTGCGGTCTGCTTTGCGCCGAAGCCTCCGCCAATGCGGGGCTTTTCGACGCGAATGCGGCCTTTCGGAATGCCGAGCGCGTTCGATAAGATGCGGCGCACATGAAAGACGACCTGCGTGGATGAAATCACGTGCAAGCGTCCGTAGCGGTCGAGCTCGGTGTAGGTGCGGAAGGTCTCCATCATTGCCTGGTTGTAGGCCTTGGTGTGGTAGGTGCGCTCCAAGACGATGTCGCAATCGGCCAGCACGGCCTCGATGTCGCCGCCTTCGTCGGCCGTGGTGCCCACGAGGTTGCGCGTATTGTCGCCGCCCAAATCGCACAGCATGCGCCAGTTGTCTTCGGGATGCACGAGCACCGGGTTGTCTTTGGCGGTGCGGAAGTCCAAAACGGGTTCGAGTACGTCGTAGGTAACCTTGATGCGCTCGAGCGCCTTATTGGCGGCTGCTTCATTTTCGGCAGCGACGATTGCCACCACGTCGCCTACGAAGCGAACGTGACGATCGATGATGAGACGGTCGTAGGGGCTCGTTTCGGGGTAGGTTTGGCCCGCGTTCGAAAAGCGCTCGTTCGGCACGTCTTCCCACGTGAATACGTCAACCACGCCGGCGACCTTTTTCGCCTTCGAGGTGTCGATAGTCTCGACGATGGCATTGGCGTGCGGGCTTCGCAGCAGCTTCACTACGAGCGCATCGCGCACGATATCTTCGGTATACAGGGGCTTGCCCAGCAGTTGCTGCATCGCGTCTTTCTTGCGGACCGACTTGCCCACCGATTGGTACTCGGGTCTATTCATGGTTGGCCCCTTCCTCATGCTTGCTGTTCAGGAAGGCGCGAATGCCGCGCAGCTGGCCTTCATAGCCCGAGCAGCGGCACAGGTTGCCGCTCAGGTACGCGAGAATTTCCCCGTCAGACGGGTTGGGGTTTTCGCGAAGCAGCGCGATGGTATTCATGACGAAGCCGGGGTTGCAAAAGCCGCATTGCTCAGCGCCTTGGTCGGCAATGAAGCCGACGAATTCCGACGCTTCCTCCTGCAGGCCTTCGAGCGTGTGCACGCTGCGGCCGTTGGCGCGCGCCGCGAGCGTTGAGCACGAAAGCACGGGTTCGTCGTCCATGAGCACGGTACACAAACCGCAGCTCGAGGTTTCGCAGCCGCGCTTCACGCTCAAGCAGCCATGCGCACGCACGAAATCGATGAGGAGCGTGTCAGCAGGAACGTCGTCGGAAACTATGGTTCCGTTCAGCTTGATTTTGATTTCCATTACTGCACCTCTTTCAGGGCCAGAAGCGCGCGACGCGTGAGCACGGGCACGAGTGCGCGTCGGTATTCGGCGCTGCCCCACATGTTGCCCGAGACGGTCACGGCGCCGGCGGCGTAGTCGGCGAACGCGGCAGCGCTTTCCTCGGTAATGCCGCCGGCGAGGAGCCCCTGCTCATCGCGAAGCACCACGGCACGCGCGGGACGCGAACCCACGACGACGCGCCACTCACCCGCCACCTGGGCCGCAGCGCAGTTCAGTGAGGGGATGTCAGTGCGCTGCTTGCGCACGGCTTGGTATGAGAACGCGCCTGGCTGCTTCTTCACGATGAGGCGCACCAAAACGTCTTTGTCGTAAGGCATGCGCGCGAATTCTTCCAGGGGCACGATGCCGCCCTTGTGGAGTTCGACGTAACTATCCATGGCAAGGAAAACCGTGAGGATGTCGGAAAAGCCCATGCGGCGCCACAGGCTTCCGCCGAGCGTTGCGCCGTTGCGGAACTGCACGCCTACGATGCCTTTGAAGGCGGCTTCCACCGCGCCGCAGGAATAGGCGGCGAGGCCTGGATGCTTCTCCATTTGGCGCAGGGTGACCATGGCGTCAATGCGAAATTCCTCGTCGGTTTCTTCGATTTGGTTGAGACCCAGATCGCACAAATCGATGGCGGTGCCGAAGGAGTGGGTGCCCATTTTCATCCACATGGTGCCGGCCACGATGCGGTTGCGCTTTTTCTGGTTGAGCTCCCAGGCTTCGTCGAGGGTTTGCGGGCGCTCGTATTTTTGGAAGGTAATAATGTTTCTCGCCCCATTACTTGAGGTTGGCATAGTCGTCCATATTATACTGTGGCCTGCGATTAATTCTTAAATTCAGCCCGTCCAACCATCGAATTTGCAAAGGCGAATACCGCTATGCCACACGCTGCCGACAACCGCACATTGAAGCACGGATGCATCGTTATGGCATCGGGCGTGGGAGTGCGTTTCGGGGGCAATAAACTCATGGCCGAGCTTTGCGACGCGCCGCTGGTCGGCCATGTTGTGCGAGCAACCGATGGTTTGTTCAGCCGGCGCGTGGTGGTCACGCGCCATGCTGACGTGGCTGCGTTGTGCGAGACGCTGGGCGCGCAGGTGATTTTGCACGACGAGCCTTGTCGGAATGACACGGTGCGCCTGGGCATGGAGGCCATGGACGGGTGCGATACGGTCACGTTCGTCCAGGGCGACCAGCCTCTTATTCGTCCAGCGAGCATCGTCGCACTTCTTCGCGCCGCCGAGCGCGATGCTGCTGGTGCCGCGAGACGCAATGCTGCGGGGCGCGGCGTTGCGAATGTTGTGGGATGCGATGCTGTCGGTGCAGCGCTGGCCGATACTGCGAAGGACTACGCCATGGAGCTCGATGCTGTAGAGTGCGACGTTGATGCTGCCGCTGGGTGTGATGCTGCGGAATCCGATGTCGCCGGTGCCGCGAAACATGACGCCGTGGGGTGCAATGCTGCGGAGAGCGGCGTTGCACGCATTTGGCGCACCAGCTTCGATGGCGTGCCGGGCGCGCCCGTGCTTTTTCCTTCATGGGCGTTCGACGAGCTTCGTTCTCTTCCCCGTGGTAAGGGCGGCGGATTCGTGGCGAAAGCGCATGCAGAATGCGTTCGAACCATTGAGGTTTCAAGCGAATGGGAGCTGTTCGACGTGGATACGCGCGACGATTTGGAGTGGCTGCAGACGCATGTTGCGCGCTGCGGCAGTGCAGGTTTGCCGCGCTGACGCTTTTCGTCGCGCCGATTTTGCCCGCGCGTTCCATCCGGTGTTCTAGGCATGTGCTCCAGCTGGGTGTTTTGCTGCGCCTCTTGGCTAGATATCCCAGCTGGGTGTCCTGCTGTGCTTTCTGGCTCGATGATGGGCATCCATTACATTCAGCCCATTGCGCTCGTAACCGAGTGCCGTCGATTCGGTTTGATGCAATTCCCCAGTTCGCAGCTTCCGTTCTTTATTCTGGCACTTCGCTTATTTCACCACTCCCGATCGCTTCTTTCTGCTGGTTGCAAATTTGATTTTTGCTGCATTGCGAATGCGGTATTGTATGGACCGCGTGTGGCATCGCTCGGCATGCGCGAACTTACCGTTAATTATTACTCTTTCCCTTCCCTCTTTTCTCGGTTTCTTTCATCTTCTCTTCGTGCTTGCTCCGGGCTTGCTTCGAGTCTACTGTTGGTGCCTTCTTGAGCAATTTGCTCTTGCTTGATATTTAGTCCGAATTGTCAACTTTTTGGCACAAATTTGCGGTTGTGCACGATAAGGAGTGCACTGTTCCTGCCTTCGGTACATCGTGACCTGGGGTTTTGTAAAAACGAAGCATCTTTGGGGCCTTTTCGGAGTGGTAAGACCGTTCACAACCGCAAATTTCTGCCATTTTTTGCAGAATCGGGACATGGTTTGGGCCGCGTCGGCCCGTTCGGGTTTGCTGTGGAGGGACTTTCGGGAGGTGCTGTGGAAATGAATGCAAAAGAGCTTGTTAGGCAAGCGCTGCGATAGCCCGATTGGGCGTGCGTTGCGAAAGTTCGCATGTGACAGTGCGCGCAGAAAGCGCGTGCGGAAAAGCCCGACCACGCAAGTGCGATGGAGATGGGTTCGAGAATGATCGCTCCGTTTGGGCATGACGAGCGCAATTGGGGATGAGCTCTTCGATTGGATACGATGGGTGCGGTTGAAGGAAAGCCGTTTCATCGTTCGCATTTCGGCCAGGCAACAAAGAACGGCGCCCTGTCTCTCGCGAAAGAAACAGGGCGCCGTTCGCTTGGATGTATAAGAACGATTTGGACCAAAAGTCCGAATGCCAACCTTGAGTCGCTCGTTTAACTCGTTAAGCGTTCGCGTCCTTCTCGGGCGTCTTCTCGTTTTCGTCTTTGGGAAGCACGATGTTCAAAATGATGGCGACCGCAGCTGCGGCGACAATGCCCGATCCGCCGAAAATCAGGCCGACGAACTCGGGCGAACCAGCCAGCACGGCGGGGTTCGCGCCAATGCCGTAGCCAAGGCCAAGTGCGACGGAAACGATGCTCAAGTTGCGCGGCGTAAGGGGTTCGCGCGTGATCAACTGAATGCCGCTCACCACGATGGAGGCGAACATCATAACGGCCGCGCCGCCGAGGACCGACTGGGGCATGATAGAGACCACAGCGCCGAGCTTCGGGCACAAGCCGCACAGAATCAGGAATACGGCGCCGCAGGCCAGGGCTTTGCGGTTGACCATTTTGGTCATGGTGACCAGGCCGACGTTCTGGCTGAACGAGGTGTTGGGCAGCACGCCGAACACGGCCGCGAGCGACGAGCCCAAGCCGTCGCACATAACGCCGCCGGAAAGTTCCTTGTCGGTAGCCTCGCGGTTCATGCCGCCTTGCGTGACGCCCGAAATGTCGCCAACAGTCTCGACGGCCGTGACGATGAACATCACCAGCACAGGCGCAATGGCTCGCATGTCGAAGACGGGCATGACGGGCAGAAGGCTCGGAATGGCGAACCATGACGCCGCAGCGACCTTATCCCAGTTCAGAACCCATGCTTTTGTGTATTCCACGCCATCGGCGGTCACGCCAGTCGTAGGAAGCACCAGGCCCATGATACCGGCGACGACGTAACCTACGATAATGCCAGCCAAAATGGAAGAGGCGCTTACAAAGCCTGTGGTCGCATGCTTCACGGCGAGAATGACGATGAGCACGATGAGCGCCAAGCATAGATTCTCGAACGAGCCGAAGTCGGGCGCGGTGTTGCCGCCGCCGAAGGCGTTTACGCCGACGCTGATAAGGCTTAAGCCGATGGAAAGCACGACGGTACCCGTAACAACTGCCGGGAAGAAGCGGCGCAGGGGTTTCAGGAAGAAGCCCAGAACAGCTTCGAACAAACCGCCGATGAGCGATGCACCCATGATGGCGCCATAGGCGATAAGGCCGCCGCCCATCGATGCGGCCACCGAGTTGAACACGCCGATGAAGCCTGAAGACGTGCCCATAATGATGGGCACCTTGCCGCCGACGGGGCCAATGCCGAAAAGCTGGATGAGAGTTACGACACCCGCGATCCACATGGCATTTTGCAACAGGGAAAGCTGCACGTCGGCGAATTCGGCGCCGGCCAATCCGCATGCGCTCGTCACAATAAGCAGCGGCGTTAGATTTCCCACGAACATTGCCAGAACATGCTGCAAGCCCAAGGGGATTGCTTGCGCGAGCGGCATGTCGCCCTCGAACGAGAATACGCCAAGCGACCTCGTTTTCTCGGGGGTCTCTTTCGGAGATTCACCCGCAGGCTCTTCTGCTTGAGCCTGCGCTGTGACCTCCTGTTTTTCATCTGTCATTGGCATCCCTTTCTGAAAACACATTAAGAGAAGAAAATAGCACTCCACCACGCTATTTTGAAGAAGCCAAAATAAGAAATTTGACCAGCAAACATATTCTTTTTCGAGAACACTTGGGCCATAGTCTGAATTCTTTTTCGCTGGCTTGGGACCGCAATGAAAAAGGGCCCGCCGAAGCGGACCCTTGAGGCAGCTGTAAGGCTGCGTTGAATGTATTTGCCTTACTCGGCGATTTCCTTCTTTTTGTTGCCGAAAATCACGCGGCCGCCCTTAATAGCAAGTACCACCGCGAGCACGGCGAGCAGTACCGCGAGCACAAGCTGCAGGCCGTTGGCCAACGTGAGCGCGCCGCCGGCGATGGCCAGGAACTTCGCCTGCATGGTAAGCACGAGCGAAGTTAGCGTCACGATGAGCATGAACACCATGGGAACATAGAACATCTTGTTGTTGCGGCCGGCATTGCCGAGCCATGCGCACACGGCCAGCAGGCCGAGCGCGGCGAGCAGCTGGTTGGCGGCGCCGAACAGCGGCCACACGAGCTGGTAGCCGGTGAGGCCGAGCGCAACGCCGAGCGTCACGGTGATGAGCGTTGCCACAACGGGGTTCGAGAAGAATTTTCGCCAGCCGGAAAGCTCTTCGCGGGTCTTGCCTGCGGGAATGAAGAGCTCTTGGAACATGTAACGGCCAAGGCGGGTCGCGGTGTCAAGCGAGGTCAGGCAGAACACCGAAACGGCCAGAATCAGCAGCGAGTATGCAATGTCCTCGGCGCCGGAAAGGCCGGGGATGCAGCCGAGCATCTGAGAGAGGCCGCCTGCGAAAACCTGCGTGGGCGACGCGTAGGTGCCGTCCATATAGCCATCGAACACGAACGCAACGGCACACAGCGAAATAATGGCGACCAGGCACTCGAGCAGCATGCCGCCATAGGCGATGGGCTGCGCTTCGCTTTCATGGTCGAGCTGCTTGGACGTCGTGCCCGAAGCCACCAGGCTATGGAAGCCCGAAATCGCGCCGCATGCGATGGTAATGAACAGCGCCGGGAACAAGAAGCCCGTGGTCGCGACCTTGCTGTCGCCCTTCACGGCGGTGAAACCGGTAAACGCCGGAATGTCCAGATTGGTGGCGGCGCCGGTAACGCCCGCGCCAATGATACCCACCAGAGCGAGCGCGATCATGCCGTAGAGCAGGTAGCTCGAAAGGTAGTCGCGCGGCTGCAGCAGAATCCACACCGGGGCGATCGAGGCGACCAAAATGTAGGCGCCTACAATCCACATCCAGGTGAAGTTGTTGAGCTCGAAAACCGGGAAGCTGTAGCCGATGGCAACCACAGCGACGATGACAACGATCGCCAGAGCGATGTTCACGGGGCCGGGAATGGAGCGGCCGCGAAGCGCGACGCCCCAAATGACAGCGGCGACGATGAACAGAACGGAAATCATGGCGGTGCGGCTGTTCGCGAGGTTCGTGCCCGTCATTTCCACAACGCCATCGGTGTTGGGAACTACGGCGAACGTGCCAGCGACGATGGACGCGAAGGCGGCGACGACCAAAATCAGCGTGAGGTACGCGAAGATGCAGAACAGTTTTTTCGCAGTGTCGTCGATGTTTTCCTGAATAACGCTCGCGAGCGTTTGACCTTTATGGCGCAGCGATGCGAACAGGGCGCCGAAGTCATGCATAGCGCCGAAGAAAATGCCGCCGATGAGCACCCACAAAAGCACTGGAACCCAGCCGAACACGGCTGCCTGAATGGGGCCGTTAATGGGGCCTGCGCCCGCGATGGACGAGAAATGATGGCCCAAAACGACGTAAGGCTTGGCGGGAACGTAGTCGACGCCGTCTTCGAACTCGTGGGCAGGCGTTACGCGGTCGGCGTTAACGCCCCATTGCTTGGCAAGCCAACCGCCGTAGAAGATATAACCCACGACGAGGACAGCCGCGCCGATGAGCAGAACCAGCATGGCATTCATGTAAAACTCCTCTATATATAGCAACGTTGGGCGATAACGCCCAGGGGTAGCCGCTGCGTCGTGGCAACCTGACGAGCGGCCTGCGCCATAGAGAGCTTGAAACGGCTAGCCGCGAAGCGTGTCGGTGGCATTCGCCTCAAGCGATTTGCGAATGCGTTTGGCAGCGCCGTTGCATACGACGCGGGAGCCTTGTGGCTTCGACAGATCGATGAGCGCGAGTCGCACGTCGCTCCATCCGCGAATGCCCCACATGAAATTCTTGCGGTGGCTCGTTTTGCGGAACAGGGTGCATGCTTCATTGCTCGCCGAATTGGCGATTACGACTAGCGTTCTAAACGAGGACATATGGTTTGGTTCGGGCTTCACGAGTTCGAGCGCCTCGTTCTTCATGAACTCGACGTAGGAACGCGCTGCCTCGGCATCGATGTGGTCGCGCACGTCGAACAGCATGTACTCGTGCTCTTCGGCCTCCCACAGCTTCACGCGCTTTACGAGTACGTATTGCTCGCCGAAGGAATGGAACTGCGCGAGCGCGCGGAAAGCACGGCCAGCAACGCTAACGTCTCGCGACACATCGAACCATGCCCCATGCGCGGCGAGCAAACGTTCAAGGACGAGTTCGCTTTTGGCGGTAGTCTCGTTTCCGGGCTTCGGCCTGTGGGCCGCCTGCTCCTGCTCTTCCGTGTGCTTGTCGTACATGCGGTATGTTTCTCCTCGCCTCTCAATGGCTGGCGAAATTGTAACGAACGTGTTGCGTGCGGGTTATAGAAAGCCGCTTTAGTGGACTAAAGCGGCGGTAAGCGGCACGCTCGCGCGGCAAGCGGCGGTGAATTTATAAGCCCGGGCGATAAATCAGGACGAATGGCATTAAAACGTACGCGAACGGGGCCTGAGCCACTGGAGGCTCCAAGGTTATTCGAGCTCGCTTTCCACCATGTCGATAAGCTCCTGCTGCGAATGCACGTCGAGCTTGGAATAGATATGCTTGATATGGCTTTTTACCGTGTTGCGTGAGATAACATAGTGCTCCATGATGAAGCGTCCGTTGCGCCCTTTGGCAAGCATGGCAAAAATCTCGCGCTCGCGAGGCGTAAGGCCATGTTGCTCCCCTACTTGTTCGCAGCGCTCGTCGATCGACTTGATGGGGTCGTCTCCAAACGGCGTGCTGGGTTCTGTGGAACTGTTGGGCGCTTTAGAATCTAGGGAGTCATTGGGGCTGGATCCACTGTCGATTTCGCTACTTGCGTCTGCGTTTAAGTTTGCACTCCGCTCTTCTTTGCTCACGCTCATTCGACTCTGTCGAATTTCTTTCGATGCATCCATTTTTGCCGCATGCTCCGTCTCAACGCATTCGATGCCTGAAATGATATTCGCGAAGCAAAAATTCCTGAAACGCATCCATAAAAGGCCGAAGAAAGCGAATATGAAAAGCGCCGACAATGCCTCGGCGGTATAAACTGACAACGCTCATTCGGTTAGCTAAGCGTTTTCTCTCTGCGCGGGGCTTTCCCTCCCCTTCCCGCCGTGCTTCGAAGGCTGATCGCATATGCGACCAGCCTTTTCGTTATTAAGAAAAGACTGCAACAAAAGACTGCAACTTGCGTATTGGATACAGCGGGTTTCAGGAATGAGCAGAGGGCATCTCCTCGTAACGATCCATGCTGCATCGCATCGATTGAGGGCGGCATTTATTGCGGGCGATTAAAGCCCCCGCTTTCTCTGCAAGAAGCGATGTATTCGAATTCGACGTCTTGCGTATACGGCGTTCAAACAGGCGCACATGCTAAAAATGGCGGCACGATGGCCGCCATTCATGCATCTATCTTTTTGCTACTGTTCGTCAGAGCGCTCTGACGAACTACTTCGATTCAATCATGGGAATTTCGTCTTCGCACACTTCATCAAGATTGCCATCGTAGATATAGTGCTGAGTCTCGCGTGCGATAAGGCCGGAAAGCGCGAGTACCATGATGATGTTTGGAATGGCCATAAGCGCATTGCCAATGTCGGAAACGAGCCAGACGGCGTCGCCGATACCCACAGCGCCCAAAAAGCCGATGATAACGTAGAACACCTGGTAAGGAAGCTGGGCTTTCGCGCCGAATAGATAGGTCACGCAGCGGTTTCCGTAGTAGCTCCAGCCCAAAATGGTGGAGTACGCGAAGCTCACCATGCCAAGCACCAGAATCGGAGTGCCAATATAAGGAATGGTTGCGAACGCCGCCGAAGCGAGCGCGGCGCCTTCCTTTATGCCGCCATTTTCGATGAGGCCGGGATTGGCGATGCCAACGGCAACGAGCACGATGCCCGTAACAGCGCAAATCACGACGGTCGACCAGAACGTGCCCGTCATGGCGACGAGCGCCTGACGTGCGGGGTTCTTCGTTGCAGCAGCAGCCGCAACGATAGGAGCCGAGCCCAAGCCCGATTCGTTCGAGAACAAGCCGCGCGCGCAGCCGAACTGCAAGGCAACCATGATGCCCGAACCCACGGCACCGCCGAATGCGGCCTTCGAGGTGAACGCGCATTCGAAAATCATCGCGAGCGCGGGGCCGACGTATTGCCAGTTGATAGCGAGAATAACCATGCAGCCGCCGAAATATGCTATGGCCATGAACGGCACGAGCTTCTCGGCAACGCTCGAGATGGATTTCACGCCGCCAAAAATAACGAGCGCCACGGCGATGGCAATCACGAGCGCGATAGCCCAATCGGGAACGCCCGGAAAGCTCGACTCGATGATGCCGGTAATGGCAGCCGACTGCACTGCGGAGCCCGTGCCGATGGTGGCGATAACGGCGAAGGCGGCAAACGCAACCGCTCCAAGCTTGGCCCACCAGGGCACGCTGCCGTCGGAGCGCTTGAACGCACGCTCCCATGCGTACATCGCGCCACCGAGCATTTCGCCCTTGTGGTCTTTCACGCGGTATTTGACCGACGCGAATACCTCGCAGTATTTGGTGGCGATGCCGAATACGCCGGTGAGCCACATCCAGAAGACGGCGCCCGGGCCGCCGGCGATAATGGCGGTCGCGACGCCGACGATGGATCCCGTGCCGATGGTGCCGGCGAGAGCCGTGACAAGCGCGCCAAATTGGCTTACGTCGCCTTCGGCGTCTTCGTCTTTAGCGAGGGACATTTTGATGGCTGTCGGCAGCTTGCGCTGGATGAACCCTGTACGAATTGTCAGGAAGATATGCGAGCCTAAGAGCAGGCAGATCATCGCCGGGCCCCATACAACAGCATCGATTTGAGTGAGAGCATTAATTATTGTATCCATGAGGACGTATGATACCACTCGCGCGATTTAATCTGGACTTTACAAAGATGAACGACACCAAATCGAAAGAAAAATGATGCAGCGGTGAAGTGGTTGCTCGCGGAACGAACCAATCGCCCCTGCGAGCAATTGGCGGAAGCGATTGGTTCACGTGAGGTTGCAGACTCGTGTGAGGCGGGCGAGCGGGCTGCTATCGAGCAAAACATCGGGTTGGCGTGTGGCTTAGAACTGAAACTTTCGCTCGCTGCCGTCGATGTCGCAAATGCGGCACGTGCCGTTCTTCACGCTGAAAAACGCAAGACGGCCGTCGTTGGGCGAATCGTGGTGCTCGCCGATGCCTACCATGTGCTCGAAGCCCGCTTGACGAACTTCATCGGGGCATACCTCGTCGTCGGCGAGTTCGGCTTCGCCTTCCACGACAATCCAGCATTCGCCCGGCTTCCACCCGGAAAGCTCGAACTTGGCATTCGCCTCAAGCTCGCGCCATACATCTTTGTCGCGTGACGTGGAAAACCACAGCTTGCCGTCGGCCTGCGCGGCGAACGAGAACGGGCGCACGCGAGGCTGCGTGGGGTCGGCCGCGTCGATGGTGGCCAAATACCATGCGGGAATGCCCGTGAGATACTGTACGATTTCGTCCATGCGGTACTCCTTATATATATGTTGTCTACACGCTGTGTCGTGCGGGCTCCGTGCATCGCCTCTTACGGCGAAGCCGTGCCGTGCGGGGTGCGAAGCTTACAGTTCCACAGGCACCCACTCTTCGTGGTCGCAAATCCATGCTTGGGGTTCATCGGCACTGAAGAATACGAGCGTCTTATCATTCGGTCCGTCGTAGTGCTCGCCGAGGCCTTCGAGGTGTTGCCATCCAGCTTCGCGCATTTCGGGCGACGCCTCGTCGATCAACCCCGCCTTGCCGCGCAAAATGAGCCAGCCATGCCCCGGCCACCATGAGGTGGCTTCGAAGAGTTGGTTTTGCAGAAGCTCCTGCCACACGTCTTTCGTGGTGGCGGTTACGAACCACAGCTTGCCATCTTGGATTTGGGCGAACGAGAACGGACGCACGTGGGGCTGGCCGTCGACGCTCGTCGCCAAATACCAGGCGGGCACCGAGGTCATATATTGCAGAACCTTTTCGAGCCCTTCGGCGGGCATTTCGTTTTCAGACATAGCTTCTCCTTTCTAGAGCAGCACGTTCACAGCGACAACGCCGCACACGAGCACGGCGAACGCGGCAATGGCAAATGCGTCGAATTTCGAATAGCGCAGCGGGTGGAGCCTCGTGCGGCCCTCCTCGCCGTGGTAGCAGCGCGCATCCATGGCGGCCGACAGCGTTTCTGCATGGCGGAAGACGCTCGCGAACAGCGGAATCGTCACGCTTGAAAGCATGCGCAGGCCCTTCACGGGGCTGCCATCGAGCGCGGCGCCTCGGCTGATTTGCGCGTGGTAGACGTTCGCGAGCTCGGTTGCGAATTGAGGCATGAAACGCAGGGCGATGCCCATGATCATGCCCAGCTCGTGCGCGGGCACGCCGAAGCGGGCGAAGGGATGCAGCATTTGCTCAACGGCCGCAGTAAGGTCGAGCGTCGTGGTCGTCATGGTGATGAGGCTCATGCCCATCATCATTAAAATGATACGGCAACCGACGAACAGGCACGAATGCACGCTGCCGGTGCTGATTTCGATGATGCCCCACTTGAACAGCGTTTCGCCGCTTTGGTCGACGAAGAGGTTCAGCAGCGCGCAAATAAGCGCGATTGCCATAAGCGGCGCGAGCGAGCGCATGGCCTTGCCGAATGGGATGCGCGATACCACATAGAGGAATGCCACGAACACCGCGATCACGCCCAGGCCGGCAAACCCCTGTGCCATGAGCGCAACAATCAAGAACACGAATCCAAGCGTGAGCTTCGTGCGCGCGTCGCATTTGTGCAAGGGGCTATCCCCGGGATAATAACTTCCGAAAGAGAACACTTCGTTCATCGCGCACCGCCTTTCGCGATGGAGACGATTTCAGAAGCGAGCGAGTCGATTGAATAGAGCTCATCGGCGCTCAGCGGCGCACCCGCATCGATGAGCGCATAGGCCATGCGCTGCGGGGCGGGAAGGCCCAGGCCGATCTCGTTGAGCTTGGTGGCGTGCATGAACACATGCGCAGGCGTGCCTTGGCGCACAATTTCGCCTTCCTTGAGCACGACCACGCGGTCGCACATCGCGGCCAAGTCGTCCATGCTGTGCGACACCATGACGATCGTCGTGCCCTGCTTGTGCAGCTGGGCAATGAGCTCCAGGAACTCGCGGCGCGCCACAGGGTCGAGGCCCGCTACGGGCTCGTCGAGCACGAGCGCCTCGGGGTTCATGGCGAGCACGCCGGCGAAAGCGACGCGGCGCTGCTGGCCGCCCGAAAGCTCAAAGGGGCTCATGTCGCGCAGGCTGTCGATGGAAAGACCCACGCGGGAAAGCGACTCGCGAACGCGCGTTTCAACCTCATCGCCCGAAAGGCCCAGGTTGCGCGGGCCAAACGCGACATCGTCGAACACGGTGGTAGCGAACAGCTGGCGCTCGGGGTATTGGAATACGATGCCGATGCGCGCTTTCGCCGCCGCGGCGGCTTTTTTGTCGGCCAAATCTTCGCCGCCCACGAGCACGCGCCCACGGCTCGGCTGAAGCAAGCCGTTCATATGCTGAAGAAGGGTCGATTTGCCCGATCCCGTGTGACCTGCGATGCCCAAGAATTCGCCGCGGCGCAGCTCGAACGAGATATCTTTGAGAGCCCACACTTCATTGGGGTCATTGCCCCAGGCCGCGCGTTCTTCGGGCTTCGAGCCGAGCTTCTTGCGCTTGCGCTCTTTCTTCGATTTCGTATAGGTGAAGTAAACTTTCTCGAAGCGCAGCAACGCGTCTTCTGAAGGCGCGGGAGCAGTCGCATGGAAGGCGGGGTCGATATCTTTCGCATGGCCCGCTTCGCCAAGTTTGCCCACTTCAGAGAGCTTCGCGGCGATTTCTGCGACCATCTGCGTTTCATTCACGTGCGGCACAACGTGCATGCCCGCCTTTTGGAGCGCCAAGCCCAGCTGGCAGGAATACGGCACGTCCAGGTTGAGCGCCGCCAGCTCGTCGGCCTGCGTGAGCACCTCTTCGGGCGTGCCTTCGCACGCGATGCGGCCTTCGTTCATGACCACAACGCGATCGGCCGCTGCGGCTTCTTCCATGTAATGGGTGATCATGATAATGGTCATGCCTCGGTCGTTGAGCTCGCGGCATACGCGCATGAGGCCTTTGCGGCCGCGGGGGTCGAGCATCGAAGAGGCTTCGTCCAAAATGAGCGCGCGCGGCTCCATAGCGAGCACGCCGGCAATGGCGACGCGCTGCTTCTGGCCGCCTGAAAGCGCGTGGGTTTCGTGACGCTCGAAGCCAACGAGGCCCACTTCTTTAAGCGCTTGCTTTACGCGCTCGGCGATGTGTGCGCTTTCGACGCCGAGGTTTTCAGGACCGAATGCCACGTCGTCTTCCACGAGCGATGCGACGAGCTGGTCGTCGGGGTTCTGGAACACCATGCCTGCGGTGGAGCGAATGTCGTAGACGTATTCTTCGTCTTGCGTATCGTGGCCCGCAACGCGCACGCAGCCCTCGTCGGGCACGAGCAAGGCATTCATGTGCTTCGCGAGCGTCGATTTGCCGGAGCCGTTGCCGCCCAGGATACAAACGAATTCGCCGTCGGCGATATGCAAATCGATGCCTCGCAGCACGAAGCGCTCGCCATCGTAGGTGAATCGAACGTTGGAGCAATCGATCATAATCGGGTCCTTCATAAACACGGCTGGCCGCTGCACAGCGGCCAGCTTGGGGAGGAGGCGCGTTATTCGGAAACGCGGCCCTTAACTTGCTTCTTCTTCGGGGTGATAAGGTTCGAGACGGCCTTATACACAACGAGCGTGAGCACGGAGTTCAAAATAGTCTTCAAAAGGTTGAACGGAATAACCGCGGGAATCATGAGCGGCAAAATCACGTCGGCGGAACCGTACCAGAACCACACGCCGATGGTGAGGTTCGCCACGATGGAGCCGAGCGTTGCGAGCACGACGCCCAGAATCAAGCCGATGATCGCGCCTTTGTAGGTGTGCATCTTCTTGTACAGAATGGCAGCGGGCAAAATGAACAGCAGCGCCGCAACGAGGTTCATGAGCGCGCCAACCCAGTCGCCGGTGATGAGCGCGTGAATCACGATTGCGAGTGCGCCAACTGCCGCGCCGGGGCCGGCGCCGTATGCGAAGCCGACGACCATTGCGGGAACGAACGACGGGTCATACGTCAGAAACGGTGCTGCCGGAAGCAGCGGAATTTGCACGAACATGAAAAGCGTGGCAATAGCGCACATAAGCGCCATGGTCACGAGTTGCTTCGTGTCCCACTTATTCGTGTTCTTGAATTGGATATGCGTAGACTGTTCAGACATAAAATCACCTGCCTCTTTCATCCGGACTTTAACCGTTGGTCTTGGACTCTCACCAAATCAGCCTTGCCAACGCGCCAGCATTGGAAGGGTCGCGGACTGCCGGTTCGCGAACGGCCCAGATGCCGAACGCCTGCGTGCCCTTTGCCCGCAGCCGGTTCACCGCCAGTGGGGAATTCCACCCCGCCCTGAAACAGCGACATGAATGTTAGCACTGCTGCCTTGCCTTGTGAACCACTTTATTTAACGAAAGCAAATGGCAATGGATCGTGTCGAATTCCATAGGCTCGTCGTGTTGTTTTTCGGCGGGCTGATTGAACTCGAAATGCGGGCGGCCTTCCCGCGACGCCATTTTGCTCGCAAGCGGCGGCGAAGCCTCTCGTGCGAAAAGAAGAACGCCGACGCATTCACGCCGGCGTTCTAGGCTCGAAACGTCAATTTACTTCGCGCGCTTCGCGTAAATGTACCAGTAGGCCATGCCGACAAGCACGCCGCCGACAATATTGCCGAGCGTGGCAGCGCTCAGGTTGAACAGAATGCCGCCCATCGTAATTGCGCCTTCGGCGCCGATGCCCATGGAGTTGAGCAAAAGGCCGGTCGGCAGGAAGAACATGTTGGCAACGCAGTGCTCGAAGCCGCAGGCGACGAAGGCGGAAATCGGAAGGATGATGCCGATAACCTTGTCGGTCACCGTGCGTCCCGCAAAGCCAATCCATACCGCCAGGCACACTAAGATGTTGCACATAATGCCCTTCGCGAACAGCGTGAACCAATCGGGCGAAACCTTGCCGGCCGCAACACTGACCATCGCCTGGCCAACGGCGCCACCGTTCATGGCGTAGACCTGAGCGAAGTAGATTAGAGCAACGGCGACGAGTGCGCCAGCGAGGTTGCCGAACCAAACAATGACCCAGTTCTTCAGCATGCCGGCCCAGTCGATTTTGCCCGATGCCTTCGCGCAGCACATAAGCGAGTTGCCCGTGAACAGCTCAGCGCCGCAGCACAGCACAAGCACGAGGCCGAGGCAGAAGCAAATGCCGCCAACCATGCGTTGCGCCGCGAACGGAATTGTTGGGTCGCCTAAGAACACGCAGAAATACATGCCGCCGAACGCGATGAACGCGCCTGCGAGCATCGCCGACACGAAGCATTTGCCCGTGGCCATTCCTGCTTTTGTTACGCCGATGCCTTCGGTTTTGGCCTCAGTTTCCGCAGGTGAAAGCGCATCGGGCTTCATCGCTGCGACGCATTTCTCATCGAGCGTGACGGAGTCTTTCGCTTCCATACCAACCTCCATCCATTTTGGGGTGCCATGCCCCATTTTTTTACGAAGCGCTCGCGGTGAAATCGCTTCCCGCTTTCAGCATTCCGCAAATTTTCTCAACCGCCTCGTGCACCGCAGGTGTCAGCGGGCTCATTAACTCAAGCTGCGCTGGCTGGATGCCGAGGAACACGACACTATCACAACAGCTTTTGAGCTCCTTGAGCAGAAAAGAAATTGGGAGTGAGTGGGTGGTAAAAAGCATGTTTGTGGCGACGTCGGCATCGACCGTGACGGTCACCTGGTCTTCCGCCTGCCACTCGGAAGCATCGAGAACACGAATTCGAAATTCGAGATGCACGACTAAAACTCCGCAAATCGCTTCTGGTGAGGTCGTTTTTTCTATATTGAAAGCAAGTAAGGCTCGCTGGCGCTTTGGCCTGCGAGCCTTACCTATATATGCTTGAGCTTCATGACTTTTATGAACACCGTTTCACCACATTTGCCAGAACTGAACATGACCCCTTTGATGTTCATATCGAACTCCAGCACAATAGGAACCCATAAAGAGAGGTCTCAAGGCGTCGGCCTTGCATCTAGAAGGAAGTTCCTATGCTGAAAGTTTCGAAAACCGCGTTGCTTTTCATTGCCGGCATTGTGTGGCTCGCAGCAGGCGTGAACATCGCTCGACTCGGTATTCTCTCGTTCGGCCAAATGAGCCAGAGCATGTGGTGGATGCTCGTCATCGGAGCGATTGCTGTATTCACCGTGTTTCACATCAAGATCTTCTCTAAGATGGTCGGTAAACACGCGAATCGTATCGCTGGCTACGTTGAGGATAAAATCGCCTTCTGGCGTTTCTTCGATGCCTCCGGTTACATCATGATGGCCATTATGATGACGGGCGGCATTAGCCTTCGCGCCTTCGGTCTGGTGCCGAACTGGTTCATTGCCTTCTTCTACACGGGCCTTGGCATTGCCTTGGCGCTTTCGGGCATGAGTTTCCTGGGCCGCTTCGTTCGACGCGGCAATCTGTCCGTTCCCTGCCCTGCCCTCTTCCGCTCCTTCTCTCGCGATTAAGCCTTCGATTTGGAACCTGCTAAATGCTCGTAGCGTTTAGCAGGTATCCAGGCTTTTTCGCCCAACATAAAAGGCCCCGACGCTTGCCGGGGCCTCTTATGTTGGCTCAAAGCCTTTTTACGCTTCGGTGGCTTCCGC
>ERZ824473.508-NODE-508-length-69603-cov-18.010194_pt1 | contig 69603 bp, 58 predicted proteins | sample MGYA00519874_ERZ824473 | MGnify/ENA primary metagenome ERZ824473 (study PRJEB31778, sample SAMEA3449151) | human gut metagenome | biome: human gut; feature: human-associated habitat; material: faeces | place: United Kingdom | collected 2010/2012 ... | reverse complement strand
AAATATACTGGCGGCGCATCATCTCCGCGGGGGAGAAGTCGCGCGTGCCCTTGGGAATCGAAGGTTTCTGTGCCATATTTGACTGTTTTTTACCGTCCGGCTTCCTGTCTCGGAAGCTCCCGCCGAGGCGGGGGGGGGCTTGCATACACGACCGGAGGCCGTGACTGCGCCCGTCGGAATTGCGGGACGGCGCTGTTTGTTAATCGGTTTCGGGTTATGCCATCAGTTTCTTATAACGCACGCGGTGGGGCTGCGTGTCGCCGCCCTGCGCCTTCTTCCAGGCCTCGTATTCCGAGTAAGAGCCTTCGTAGAAGACCACCTTCGAGTCGCCCTCGAACGAGAGGATGTGCGTGGCGATACGGTCGAGGAACCAGCGGTCGTGGGAGATCACCACGGCGCATCCGGCGAAGTTTTCCAGACCCTCCTCCAGGGCGCGCAGCGTGTTGACGTCGATGTCGTTGGTCGGCTCGTCCAACAGCAGCACGTTGCCCTCCTCCTTCAGCGCGAGGGCCAGGTGCAGGCGGTTGCGCTCGCCGCCCGAGAGCATGCCGCATTTCTTCTCCTGGTCGGCGCCCGAGAAGTTGAAACGGGCGACGTAGGCGCGGGCATTGACCTGCCGGTTGCCCAGCGTCATCAGGTCCAGACCGCCCGAGATCACCTCGAAGACCGTCTTTTCGGGATCGATCGACTTGTGCTGCTGGTCCACGTAGGCCAGCTTCACCGTGGGTCCCACGCGGAACGAGCCGCTGGTGGGTTCCTCGAGTCCCATGATCATGCGAAAGAGGGTGGTCTTGCCCGTACCGTTCGCGCCGATCACGCCCACGATGCCCGCAGGGGGCAGCGAGAACTCCAGCCCCTCGTACAGCACGCGGTCGCCGAAGGCTTTCGAGACCTCGTGCGCCTCGATCACCACGTCGCCCAGACGCGGGCCGTTGGGGATGAAGATTTCCAACTTCTCCTCCTTCTGCTTCGCGTCCTCGTTCATCATCCTGTCGTAGGCCGACAGACGGGCCTTCGACTTGGCGTGACGGCCCGAGGGCGACATGCGCACCCACTCCAGCTCGCGTTCGAGGGTCTTGCGGCGCTTCGACTCCTGCTTCTCCTCCATGGCCATGCGCGTGGTCTTCTGGTCGAGCCAGCCCGAGTAGTTGCCCTTCCACGGAATGCCCTCGCCGCGGTCGAGTTCGAGAATCCACCCGGCGACGTTGTCCAGAAAATAACGGTCGTGGGTCACGGCGATCACCGTGCCCTTGTATTGCTGCAAATGCTGCTCCAGCCAGTCGATCGACTCGGCGTCGAGGTGGTTCGTAGGCTCATCGAGCAGCAGCACGTCGGGCTGCTGCAACAGCAGGCGGCACAGGGCCACGCGGCGGCGCTCGCCGCCCGAGAGGTGCTTCACCGGTTCGTCGGGGTCGGGACACCGCAGGGCGTCCATCGCTCTCTCCAGCACGCTGTCCAGTTCCCAGCCGTTGCACTGGTCGATCTTCTCGTACAGCTCTCCCTGGCGCTCGATCAGCCCGGCCATCGTGTCGTCGTCCATCGGTTCGCACAGCTTTTCGTTGATCTGCTCGTACTCCTTCAACAGCGCCACGGTCGTCGCGCAGCCCTCCTCGACGATCTCGCGGACCGTCTTCGCGTCGTCGAGCCTGGGTTCCTGTTCGAGGTAACCCACCGTGTAACCCGGCGAGAAGACCACTTCGCCGTCGAAATTCTTGTCGATTCCGGCGATGATCTTCATCAGGGTCGACTTACCCGAGCCGTTCAGGCCGATGATACCGATCTTGGCGCCGTAGAAAAACGAGAGGTAGATGTTGTTGAGCACCCGTTTCTGGTTGGTGAAGGTCTTGCTTACGCCGACCATCGAAAAGATGATTTTTTCGTCTGCCATATCTTGTGTTTGAATTGTCCGAAAAAAGGATTCTTGCAAAGATACGGAGAAAATCCGGAATTTTAAGTCTCCGGGGTCCGAATATTTGCACCTCCGCACATGCCGCGGAAATAAAAAAGCCCCGTCTCTTCGGAGACGGGGCTCGTATGCGGGCCGCAAGGCGGACTAATAGTTCTCCTTCTTCGGCTCGAAATAGGCCTGCGGGTGCTTGCATGCGGGGCACAGCAGCGGAGCCTGCTCGGCCTCGATGACGAAGCCGCAGTTGCGGCACTGCCACCAGATCTTGCCGTCGCGCTTGAAGAAGTTGCCGTCCGTGAGGCGGCTCAACAGCTTCAGGTAGCGTTTTTCGTGCTCGGCCTCCACCGTCGAGATCATCTTGAACGCCGTGGCGATCTCCGTGAATCCCTCCTCCTCGGCCACCTTGCCGAATTCGCGGTACAGCACGTCCCACTCCTCGTTCTCGCCCTTGGCGGCAGCCAGCAGGTTCTCGGCCGTCGTGCCGATGGGTCCGGTGGGGTAGCTGGCCGTGATCTCCACGTCGCCGCCCTCGAGGAACTTGAAGAAACGCTCGGCGTGCTCCTTCTCCTGCTCTGCGGTCTCGGCGAAAACGCCTGCGATCTGTTCGTAACCCTCCTTCTTGGCCTTGCTGGCGAAGAATACGTAGCGGCTGCGGGCCTGGCTCTCGCCGGCGAATGCCTTCAGCAGGTTCTGTTCGGTACGCGTACCTTTGATGCTCTTTTCCATAATGTCGTATTGTTTAATGTGTGCGTTCTTACTGTTACAAAGATAACAATTTCCGGAAACAATCTCCAAAAAATCCCCATCGTTTCTTTCTATGGGACTATTCGGTTTACCTATAGGCCGTTTCCCGCCAGCGCGTCGAGGTCGGCGCGGAAAATCCCGTAGGCCGCGGGCAGCGCCATCGTGTCGGCGGCCTCGGGCGTCAGGATGCGGTAGCCCGGCAGGCCGACCCACACGGGCGTCGTTTCGAGCCGGTAGGTCATCCGCCCCTCGGGATGCCGGACGGCCTCCACCGTGGCCACCAGCCCGCCGTCGGTGTAACGGCGGCGCTGGCCCGAGACGAGGTTGCCCAGCGAGTAGAGCACCACGTGCGACGAATCGGCCGTCCAGGGCTGAATCACGTGCGGATGGCTCCCGACCACCACATCGGTTCCGTGACGGCGCAAAAATGCGGCCAAACTCCGCTGCGCGGCGTTCTCGCGCCGCTGGTATTCGTCGCCCCAATGGACGCACGCGACGATGAAATCGACCCCCGAGGCGCGTGCCGCCGCCAGATCAGCGGCCATGCGCACCGTGTCGATCAGGTTCACCACCGTGCCCTCGGGAACGGGCATGCCGTTGGTTCCGTAGGTGTAATTGACGATCGCCAGCCGCATGCCGCAATGCGTGAGGTAAAGCGGGTTATTCTTCTTGTAATCAGCGCTGTCCGCAAACACGCCCGTGTGGCGTATCCCGCAGCGGTCCAGCTCTTCGACGCTCGTGCGGATGCCTTCGGCGCCGTTGTCGCAGCAATGGTTGTTGGCCAGCACGGCGACATCCACGCCTGCGTCGCGCAGGGCGTCGGCCAGCGCCGCGGGCGACCGGAAAAGCGGGTAACCCGTATAGCGGCTGCGGCGCGTGAGAGTGGTTTCGAGGTTCACCACGGCCAGATCGGCAGCCCTGATGCGGGGCGCGAGCGCCCGGAAAACGGGTTCGTAGTCGAACCCGTCGTCGCGGCGCACGGCGTTGACCTGCGGCATGTGCTGCATCACGTCGCCGCCGAAAAACAACCGCATCCGCCGGGGCGGCGGCACGGGTCCCGGTCCCGACCAGCCGGCGGGCAGCGGGGGCGTGACGGGCGCAGGGCCTCCCGCGGGCGTGCAGCACACGGCGACGAAGGTCAGCGCCGTCAGCAGGCATATCCGGCGTACGCGCATGCTATTTCCGCTTGGGGTTTTTCGGGAACCAGCCTTTGGCCACGCGCTCACGCTGTTCGAACAGCTCGCCGATCGACCACAGCGACGAGGCGCCCCACACGGCCAGCAAGGTCGACCAGAGGATGTGCCGCACGGCGATCGAGCCGGCGACGGCGGCGATTCCCATCACGAGGAACAGCCACCAGATTTTCACCCCGAAATAGTATTCGCCCTTGGTAACCATCGGGTGAAAGATGCCGATGATCAGGAAGGTGGCGATGCCGATGACGATTCCGGTAAGGTTGTATTGCGCTAAAAATTCCATCGTTGCTATCTGTTAAGATCAGGATTCGGAGGATTGAGGCTCGCGGTCGGAGGAGCGTTGGTAGGCCCGCAGGCCGAAGTCGGGAAGGACGGCGAACAGGTGGTCGAAAACAGCCCCCTGCACGGCCTCGTAGGCCACCCAGTCGGTCTCCCGGGTGAAGCAGTAGACCTCGACCGGGATGCCTTCCGGGGTGGGCTGGAGCATCCGTACCATCTGCATCAGGTCGGGGTGGATGCCCGGGTGGCCCTTCAGGTAACGTGCGGCGTACTCCCGCAGGGCATAGAGGTTGACGACGGGTTCCGCGGCCGCCGCCCCGGCCAGTCCTTTTTCGCGGAGCGCGGCCAGCTCCCCGGCCGTGCAGTTGTGCACCGAACTGGCGTCGATCAGCAGCGACCGCTTGATGCGCCGTCCGCCGCTGTCCCACATGCCGCGCCAGTTCTGGAACGAGTCGCTGACCAGCGCATAGGGCGGGATGGTGGTGATGGTCTTGTCGAAGTTCTGCACCTTGACCGTCGTCAGCGTCACCTCCGTCACATAGCCGTCGGCGCCGTACTTGGCCATCGTGATCCAGTCTCCGGGGCGCAGCATGTCGTTGGCCGAGAGCTGCACGCCGGCGACCAGTCCCAGGATGCTATCCCTGAAAATCAGCATGATGATGGCCGCCGAAGCGCCCAGTCCCGCGAGTACGGCCGTGGCGTCCTGCCCGATGAGGATGCTGACGACGAGGATCGCCCCGATGCAGACCGCCAGCAGCTTGATCATCTGGTAAACGCCTTTCAGCGGACGGTTGCGCAGCGTTTCGTGGCGGCTGGAGATGTCGTAGAGCGTATCGAGGAACGCCGAGACGAGTTGCAGGGCGGCGACGATCAGGTAGATCAGACAGGCCTTGTGCAGCACGTTCAGCAGAACGGGCGCATCGTAGAACGCCACCCGGAGCAGGACATACCAGATCAGGGGCGGGATCAGGCGCGCCGCGCGGTGCATCACCTTGTCGCTGAAAAGGTGGTCGTCCCACGCGGCTTTCGTCCGGGCGCTGATTTTTTGCAGGAGCGGAACGACCAGACGCCGGAACAGGACCGCCGCCGCATAGGCGACGACGAGTATGCCCAGGATGATGATTGCCTTGACTGCCAGATTGATATACGTTTCGCTCCATCCGGCTTCGGCCAGCCAGCGGGCTATCGCGTGGTTCGTTTCTCCCATACGTTGTCGATTGGTCCGATGACAAAGATACGAAAAAGTCGGACCGTTGCAAAACCGAACCGCATGCGATTCGGCAAAACCTCCCGACCTCCTGAAAGCGTCGTCACGACACCGGAGATGCGCTGCCGCCGGGGAGCGGAAAAAACCGGGGGCGGGGCCTAATCGCTGCGGTTGAGCTTATTTTAGATTGGTCGGGCATTCCGCGCCGCCGCCCCCGGAAGGTAAAAAAGGACCGGCGGTTACATACTCCATGAAGAATCAGAAAGCAGTGACGCAACGTTCAGCCGCCGGTCCGTATGGCCGGGCCGGCGCTTTCGAAAAAGAAAGGCGCAGGCCCCAAGATACCCATACTCACGTGAAGGTCTGCAACAACCCATGCCGAATACAGATACAAGGAACCCACGCCCGTAACGCGCAGTTTCGATAATAAGCAAGTCAGAACCTCTCGTTGCGGGCCGTGGGCCGACAACTCGCGGAGCATCCTTGCACCTTCGCCTCGACATTTGAAAGTTGCAGTTTTCACGTGAAGCAAAGCAAACAATCCGCACGCAGGCGAATCGTCAAGACAAAGGTAGCAAAAAAAACGTTCCGTGCAACAGTCGGGCCATTTATTTTGGCGGAACGGCTTCGTTTGCGGAAGCCGGCGGCAAAAGGCCGAATTGCGGTTTTCGCCCGCCCGGTTAAGAAGCGGGTTTTAGGCGCAGTCTGCGACTGCTGGGTTTCTTTGTACTTTTGATGTCAAAAGTACCAAAACCATCCGCATGTCGCTTTCGCGGGAACGTCGCTCGGCTGCGCTAAAACGGGCGCCTTCGCGGGTTTGCGAGCAAACCGGCCCCGTTTTTAACGCTCCGCCTTCGCGCCGTTCTTTTTCCGCTGCAAGCGATAATGCGGCGCTTTAAAACCGCTTCCAGGGGCGATGGCCGGATGCTGCGTTTCCGATCCGGTTGTTGCGCCTCTTCTCACGCCGCCACAGGCGGCGAATGATCCCGCTTGGCAAAAAAGGCGTCGAGAAAGATGCGGACTAAAAGCGCGAGCGGAGGGGACGGTTTGCTTGCAAACCCGCGAATAGTCGCCCGGAGCCAGCGTTAGGCCGCGTCTTTCAGCCTTTTTTGGCCGCGGGTCGGTTTTTGCGCCGCTTTTTGACGACCAAAAAGCGGCAAAGAAAAGCAGTCGCAGACTGCGTTTGCTACCTTTGCCATCAAAAGGTAGCTACACCCCGCGGGCGAAGACCGCGGCTTTACTACTTTTTGCAGCCAAAAAATACAAAAGTACCCCGCGGTTGCCGCGAAAAAAGGCGGTTCCCGAAGAAACCGCCCGAAAATACTCAATACTATTTAATATACGGTATCGTCAGAAACTGTATTGCAGCATCACGTTCACGCGGTTGGCGTGCCCCTTGTCATTGTTCATGTCCTTGCGCGAACCGTAGAGATACTCGCCGGCCACCTTGCAGCGCGGGGTGATCGAATAGAAAATGTTGCCGAAGATATACTGGCCCTGCTTGTACTGGTCGTCGGAGTAGAAACCGTGGCTGCGCTGCACGCGGACGGTCGAATAGCCGCCCGAGATGAACAGACGCCGGGTCAGGTTGATCTGTGCCGCGGCCTGCCATCCCCACATGGGCATGGTCTGGATCTGGTCGGCATTCTCCGGATTGGGGGTGAAGTCGAGTCCCGAGCCGGTCAGGTCCTGGATATACGGGGTGATGCCCTGGCCGTAGACGCCGTTCATGAAGAGCCGCAGGGGCTGCGCCACCTTGATCGTGCCGCTGAACTGCACGCCCCAGCCCAGCAGCGAGGTGTTGTTGCCCGTGCGGAGGTTGTGGAGATACATGTTGCGCACGACGCCCGAAGCCCGGATGTGGCTGTCGCGGTTGGCGCCCCACGCATACTGGAAATAGGCCGGGAAGTCGGGAACGCGTTGTTTCAGCGTCGCGAAGTTGTCGTTGTACGTGCCGCTGACCGAGGGCATCTCGGCCGCAACGCCGAACTTGAGGTGGTTGTCGGCGAAGGCGTATTCGTAGCGGATCATCGTGGCGAAGTTGAAGTTATAGGCGTTGGGACCCTGGAAGTCGATGGTCGTCGGGGCTGCCGAAAGGTCGCAGAACGTCGTCACGTCGCGGCCCAGCGTAAAGCCCAGGAATGACACGTAGGCCGAACGCAGGCGGGGCGTGTAGCTGCCCTCGGCGCCTCCGCGGAAGTCAGCGTCCATGAACACGACCACGCGGCCCAGCGCACGGGTGTTGGTGATGGCCTTCATGAACAGGCGCGAGGTCGAAGCGTCCATCATCAGCTTCTGCTTGGTATCGTAATTGCCGTGAACGGGGATGTCGTAGGTCACGAAGTCGATGTTGTCGACGATGCCGTCGAAGTCATACCCGGCACGGAGGCTGACGAAACCGCCCAGCGAGAAGGAGAAGCGGTTGTTCTTCGTGGCGAAGACGAACTGCGGTTTCTCGACCTGCTGGAAGCCCGGACGATGGGTCTCGATGTAGTCCTGCGTGGCGTTGTCCATGGCCATGCGGTTGAGCGCCGCCGCCTGCTGCATCGCATAAGGCCCGTAGTTGTAGATGGTGTCCACCTCCTGCACCGAGATCAGGTAGACCGTGGGCGAATACTCGCCGCGCATGGCCTTGCGCTCGTAACGCTGCGCCGACGCGGAACCTGCAACCAGCAGAGCCACAATTAAAAGTCGAAATGTTTTCATAAGCCGAATAAATTTGGTTTTATTAATGTTCTTGCTCGTTCTCAAAGAGTTGTAACTCACCGGACAAATCAGCAAGTTGTATGCCAAAGGAAACCGCGGGAAAAGCAAATTTTGTTTTGCCGAATCACAGGCGGTTCGGTTTTGCAACGGTCCGACTTTTTCGTATCTTTGGCGCCATATAAATAAAAGGTATATGCTCTTTTTTCTGACGTTGATTCTCTCCCTGACGGCCATCGCCGCCGATTTCATCCATTTCCGCCGTCGCCGCCGCCGGAAGCGGCCCGTGCGCCGCGCACTCGTGGCATGGGCCGCCGCGACCGACGCCCTGCCGATCCTCTCGTCGATCATAAGCGCCTTGAGCCGCGACAACGGCACGGGGCTGATGCACCTCTATATGTGGCTGTTCTGGGCGTGGATCGTCACCGTCCTGCCGCGCCTGGCGTTCTATGCGTTCAACTTCGTGAACCTGCGCCGCACGGGCTACGTCGCGGCCTGCGCGTCGGTGCTGTTCGTCATCTGGGGTACGACCCGGGGACGCACCTCCATCCGCGTCAACCGGGTGGAAATCTGCTCCGACCGCATTCCCGAGGCTTTCGACGGCTTCCGGTTCGTGCAGATCACCGACACGCACGTCGGGACCCTCGTCCGTCCCGAACGCGAACTGACACGGCTGGCCGACAGCGTGAACGCCCTGCGCCCCGAGGCGGTGTTCTTCACGGGCGACCTGGTGAACATCCGCGCCGGGGAGCTGGACGAACGCACCACGGCGCTCCTGCGGCGGATCGCAGGTCCGGTCTGGTCGGTCACGGGCAACCACGACGTGGGAACCTACGTCAAGGATTCGCTGCGTTTCCCGGCGGCCGGGGAGGCCCGCGAGGTGGTCGCGCGCCAGCGGGCGATGGGGTGGACCGTCCTGGAGGACACGACCGTCTACCTGCGGCGCGGCGCTGACAGCATCTCGCTCACGGGGTTGTCGTTCGACCCCGCGCTGCGCGAACGCCGCCACGACCGCGACCTGCCGGGCACGGCCATTCCCAAGGCTTACGCCGGGGTTCCGGATTCGCTCTACAACATCACCCTCGTACACATCCCGCAGCTCTGGGAGCAGATCGTCGAGGCCGGCTACGGCGACCTGACGCTCGCGGGGCACGTGCATTCGATGCAGCTGAAAATCAGGCCCTGGGGCCGCGGCTGGTCGCCCGCGAAATGGATCTACAAACACTGGAGCGGACGCTACGATACGGGCCGCCACACACTTTATGTCAACGACGGCACGGGATATGTTGCATATCCCATGCGACTGGGCGCATGGCCCGAAGTCACACTGTTTACCTTGAAACGATGCAGATAACACTATCTTTCGCCACGACGGCCGACGGCTACCTGGACGACGACAGCCCCCGGCGGCTGATGATCTCGACGCCCGAAGACTGGGAGGCGGTCCTGCGCCTGCGCGCCTCGCACGACGCGATCCTCGCAGGAGCCGAAACGCTGCGGCGCGACAATCCCGCGCTGCTCCTGCGCGATGCCGCAGCGCGGGAGCTGCGCCGTGCGCGGGGCATGCGCCCCGACCTGACGAAAGTCACCGTGACGCGCTCGGGACGGCTCTCGCCCTCGATGCGCTTCTTCACGGAGGGCGACGCCCGCCGGTATGTATTTTCGGAGACGGAACTTTCGGAACTTAAAGGCGTTGCGGAGGTTATCTCAAGCAACGGTCCAATTACGGCCGCGTTTATCGTCACCGAACTCGAAAAGCGCGGCGTGGAGCGTCTGCTGGTCGAAGGGGGAGCCTCCGTCCTGCGCATGTTCCTCGCCGAAGGGATGGCCGACACGGTGCGCCGGGCGGTCAATCCGCGGCTGACGCTGGGCCGGGAGCGGGGCGGCGCGCAGTTCCGGTTCGAGGTCCCGGAGGGGGCCGCATTCCGGCGGGAAAATCTGGGCGGCATGGAGGTCACGACCTGCACGCTTCGTCCCGACACCCGGGACGAAGACCTCCGTTACCTGGCGCGGGCGGTGGCCGAAGGGCTGCGGTGCGTGCCCAGCCCGACCTCCTATTGCGTCGGGGCCGTGGTGGTGCTTCCCGACGGGAGGACCTTCACGGGCTACACCCACGAGACTTCGCCCACGCACCATGCCGAGCAGGAGGCGATCCGCAAGGCCCTCGATGCGGGCGCCGAATTGCGCGGGGCGGCGATCTACTCCTCGATGGAGCCGTGCTCGCAGCGGAAAAGCGAGCCGGAGAGCTGCACGCAGCTGATCCTGCGCCACGGATTCGCGCGCGCGGTCTTTGCGCTGTACGAACCCGACCGGTTCGTCTGCTGCCGCGGGGCGCAGACGCTGCGCCAGGCGGGGGTCGACGTGCGGGTTTATCCCGAGCTGGCCGAAGGGGTGCGCCGGGCCAACGCCCACCTCGGGAGGTGAAACGGGCGTGATTTGTGTCCATAAGGGCCTAAAAATGTCCTAAACACCCTCTCGATTGAAAAAGTATTGCAAGAAAATCTATCTTTGCCGAATAAACGCATGAATACTATGAAAATAGCTGTCAAAATCGCCTTCATGGCGGCAGCGATGGTTCCGGCGGCGGCGTCCGCACAGGAAGCCGGGCGGATGCTCTCGCTCGACGAGGCGGTCGCCGTCACCCTCACGGAGAACCCTGCGCTGAAAGCCGCGGCCTACGAGGAGCGCGCCGCACAGCAGCAGCGCCGCGCGGCCATCGGCCTTCGCATGCCGCAGATCAACGTCACGGGCGCATACGCCTACATGGCCAAGGACATCGGATTCGACTTCAACGAGATGAAAGGTCCGGCCAAGGACCTTGCGGGGAAAATCCTCGGCAGCGGCATCATCACCGATCCGGCCATCATACAGGGCATTCAGGGGCTTCTGAACCCGATGATGAATGCCGACTGGTTCCTCAAGGTGCAGGACCGGAGCCTCGGTTTCGTGGGCGGCGAAGTGACCGTCCCGATCTGGATGGGCGGCAAGATCAACGCCGCGAACCGCGCCGCGCGGATCAACGAGAAGACGGCCGTCGAACAGGGCAACCAGACCCGCAACGCGCTGATCTCGGAACTCGTGGAGCGTTATTTCGGACTGGCCCTCGCCACGCAGGTCGTCGAGGTGCGCCAGCAGGTGGTCGACGGCGTGCGCAAGCACCTCGAAGACGCCCGGGCGCTCGAACGCAACGGCATGATCGCCCAGACCGAACGCCTCTACGTGGAGTTCAAGATGGCCGAGGCCGAACGCGAGCTGGCAAATGCCAAATTGCAGGCCGAGACCATCGCCAGCGCACTGTCGAACACCCTGGGCCGCGAGAGCGACTGGCGTCCGGTGACGTCGATGTTCCTGCTCACGAAGGTCGAGGATCTGGCCTATTACCAGGACCTCGCGCAGGCGCGCAACCCGCTGCTCAGCCAGGTGTCGCTCAAGCGCGAACTGGCCCAGGAGGGCGTGCGGGTCCAGCGTGCCGATTTCCTGCCGCAGGTGGCGGCCATCGGAGGCGGTTCGTTCTACAACTACCAGGTGGCGGGACTCGTGCCGCGCTGGGCCGTGGGCGTGGGGGTCAACATCAAGATTTTCGACGGTCTCAACCGCGAATACAAGTACTCGGCCGCCAAGCAGACCGTGCGCCGCGTGGGCGAGTTGCAGAACAAGGCCGGGAAGGACATCGCGGTGCTGGTGGAGAAACTCTACAACCAAATGATGAACTACCGCAACCAGATGACCTCGATCGACGCATCGCTGAAATTCGCCGAGGAGTATCTCCGGATGAAGAACGCCGCGTTCCTCGAAGGGATGAGCTCCTCGTCGGACCTGATCGACGCCGAGCTGAACCTCGCGGGCGTGCGCACCGAGCGTCTGCAGGCAGCCTACAACTACGACCTGCTGCTGGCCCAGCTGCTCGAGGCCGCGGGCATCAGCGACGAATATCCGTCCTATGCGCGCCGCAGCGACGCGCAGGCGATTCTCTACGACAAAAAATAGCACGGAGGCGAAATCACCCGCCGACAACTCCTGTTTTGCCGCACAGCGGCACATAGGCCCCGCCCGGGGCGGAGTCGGGGAGGGCGGCAACGACCGGCCGGGCTGTATGAACGAACGCAAATTATAATAGACATCAAGATATGAAACGAAGCAACGTAATCGGAATTCTGGCGGCCGCAGCGGTCATCGTCCTCTCGGTCGTACTGATCAGCTGGTACCTCACCAAACGGACCCCGACGCTGATTCAGGGCACGGTGGAGTGCACCACCTACAAGGCCTCGTCGAAGGTTCCGGGCCGCATCGACGACATGAAAGTGGCCCAGGGCGACCGCGTGGAGAAGGGACAGCTCCTCTACACGCTCTCGACGCCCGAACTGGAGGCCAAGCTCCGGCAGGCCGAGGCCGTGAAGAGCGCCGCCGCGGCGTTGGACGCCATGGCGCTGGCCGGCGCCCGCGTGCAGCAGATCGAGGCCGCGATGAACATGTGGCAGAAGGCGCAGGCCGGGCTGGAACTGGCCCGCAAGACCTACGAGCGCGTGCAGAACCTCTACAACGACGGAGTGGTTCCGACGCAGAAGCTCGACGAAGCCACGGCCAACTACAAGGCCATGGAGGCCACGGCGCTGGCCGCCAAGGCGCAGTACGACATGGCGACGGACGGCGCCCGCAAGGAGGACAAGGAGGCCGCCGCGGCCCGTGTCCGCCAGGCCGAAGGGGCCGTCAGCGAGGTGGAGTCGTACATCAGCGACGCGATGGTCTATTCGCCCGTGACGGGCGAGATCTCGACGATCATCGCCGAAGAGGGCGAGCTGGTCGGCAGCGGTTATCCGGTGGTCGCCATTCTCGACATGAGCGACATGTGGGTGACCTTCAACGTGAAGGAGACGCTGCTCCCGGGCCTTCGAATCGGAACCCGCATGAGCGGCTACGTCCCGGCGCTGGACAGCGACGTGGAGTTCGAAGTGACCTACATCTCCCCGCAGGCCGATTTCGCAACATGGTCGGCGACCCGCACGCAGGGCGGGTTCGACATCCGCACCTTCGCCATCAAGGCCAAGGCCGTCACCGAGGCCGCGAACATGCGCCCCGGCATGAGCGTACTCGTCGACTGGGACCAAATCGGAAAGTAAGCGATGCCCGGATTCCTGCACAATACCTGCGCCGTGATGCGCCGCGAGATGGGCCGGCTGACCCGTCAGCCGATGTATTTCGTGCTGATGATCGTCCTGCCCGTGGTGTCGTTCGCGTTTTTCGCCCTGCTGTTCAACCAGGGTGCGATCCGCAACATCCCGATCGCCGTCCTGGACCAGGACAACACGACGCTTTCGCGCAAGGCCGTGCAGATGATCGACGACACCCCGACGGCGATGGTGGCCTACGGCATTCAGGGCATGGACGAAGGCGAGCGGCTGATGCGCGAGGGGCGGGTCATGGCCATCGTGCAGATTCCGGCCTTCTTCGAGAAAAATATCTTGAGCAACAGCCAGACCCACCTCGAAAACTACGTCTCGGGAACGAACATCACGGTCAACGGACTGCTGTCGAAGGACATTCAGACCGCCGTGACTACCTTCACGGCCGGCATCCAGCTCCAGGTGCTCATGAAACAGGGGCTGACGCAGCGGCAGGCCATGGCGCAGCTGATGCCCGTGCGCTTCGACAAGCACGTGCTCTTCAATCCGCACATCAATTACGGATACTACCTCTCGCCGAGTTTCATGCCCATGATGCTGATGATCTTCGTGGTGATGGTGACCGTTTTCGCCATCGGCACGGAACTCAAGCACGCCACGGCCAGCGAATGGCTCGGCACGGGAAACGGCTCGGTCACGGCGGCGCTCGCGGGCAAGGTGCTGCCCATTACGGCAGTGATGTTCCTGATCTCGCTGGTGATGCTGGTGATCAACTTCAAGATCGTGGGAACGCCGCTGAACGGCAGTCTTACGGTCATCCTCATCGGCACGCTGCTCTTTATTTTGAGCTACCAGTCGATCTCGGTGCTGATCGTCTCGCTGCTGGCCAACCTGCGCCTGTCGCTCTCGATCGGCGGCGGATATTCGGTGCTGGCCTTCACCTTCTCGGGACTGACGTTCCCGATCATGGCCATGTGGGAGCCGATGCAGTGGGTGAGCAAGATCTTCCCGTTCACCTTCTACACCGATATTTTCGTCGACCAGATGCTCCGCGGCACGCCGTGGGTCTACTCGCTGCCCGACCTCTGCTACATGTCGCTGTTCATCGTTTTACCGCTCCTGTGCCTGCCGCGCCTGAAAAGGGTGTGCACGGAGGAAAAATTCTGGGGGAGATTGTGATATGAGCCGATTTACGAAACAAACAGCCTCTTACTGGAAGCAGCTCGGGTCGGTCATCCGCAACGAGTTCCGGACGATCTTCAAGGACGGGGGCGTGATGCTGATTCTGATTTTCGCACTGATCATCTACGCCACGGCCTACTCGCTGGCCTACGGATCGCAGGTGCTCCGCAACGTGCCGATCGGCGTGGTGGACGAATGCCGCACGCCGACCAGCCGCAGTCTGATCGACACCTTCAACGCCGGACCGAACACCTATGTGGCCTACAACCCGACCTCGATGGAGGAGGCCAAGGAACTGTTCTACGGCCGCAGGATTTACGGCGTGGTCTACATTCCGTCGGATTACGAGGAGAAACTCTACGGCGGAGAGCAGGCCAACGTGGCGATTTACGCCGACGCCAGCTACTTCCTGATGTACCGCCAGGTTTTCCAGGAGGTCGTGACCTCGATCGGCAAGACGGGAGCGATGGTCGAATTCCAGCGCCTGATCGCCAAGGGGGCTAACATCCCGCAGGCGCAGGCCACGACCCAGCCCGTGATTTACGAGTCGCACAACCTGTTCAATCCCTATCTGGGCTACGGCACGTTCGTCATGCCGGCGATCATCATGGTCATCATCCAGCAGACGATGCTGATCGGCATCGGCATGATCGGCGGCACGTGGCGCGAATTCGGGCTTTACCGCAAACTCTGCCCTGCGGGGCGGCGGCGGATGTCGACGCTGCCCATCGTCCTGGGTCGCGGGCTGGTCTACGCCCTGATTTACGCCGTGACCTGCACCTATATCCTCGGCCTGCACTACCGGCTGTTCCACTTCCCGATGAACGGCGCGACGGGAGCCGTCGTGCTCTTCATGGCGGCCTACCTGGCGGCCTGCATCGCCATGGGCATCGCCGTCTCGACGCTGTTCCGCTACCGCGAAAACTCGCTGCTGCTGTTGCTGTGGACCTCGATCCCGGTGCTGATGCTCAGCGGCGTATCGTACCCGCGCCAGGGCATTCCCGACTGGCTGTTCAACCTCGGACAGCTGTTCCCGAGCAGCCACGGCGTCAACGGGTTCATCCGCATACAGACCATGGGGGCCTCGATCCCGGAGGTTTTCGCAGAAATCAAGTGGCTCGTCATCCTCACGGTCGTATACGGCGGACTGGCCTGCATCGGCATTCACCAGGTGATCGGCCGCGAACAGCGAGAGTTCAAAAAACGGGGTCCGGAGAACCGAGGAGAGTGATCCCGGTTTTGCAGCCATGACGAATTTTCCCGGCGGGCATCATACCTGCCGGGAAAATTCGTTATCACCGCCTGCGAAGGAAGTTCAAGCTCCGATCACCTTATTGAAAGTGAGCCCGGTATCGGGAGGGCGACATCCCCGTGGCCCGCTTGAAAACCCGGATGAAATGGGGCAAATCATTGAAACCTACCATAAAACATATCTCCGACACCTGTTTCTGCGAATGCTTCAACAGTTCGCAGGCCGTATTCAGCCGGTACCGGGTGACAAACTGCGAGAAAGTCATTCCCTTGCATCGCCGGAAATACGCGCAGAACGCAGACCGGTTCATACCTGTTTCCGCGGCGATCTCGTCCAGGGAGATCGCGTGGACGTAGTGTGCCATCACATAGGCGCATATCTGCTGCATACGCCGCACGTCCCGCTCGATGCGCATGGGACTACCGGCAAAAGTGCGGTCGGACGAAGTGAAGATGAAGGGCAGCAGCCGGAACATTTCACACAGACGTCCCAACTCGTCCAGATCGTTCATCCCTGCGAGTGTTTTTCGGATGATCCGGGAACTCTCGGACCCGAATTTCAGCGCGTCGGTCGGGAAGACGACGCCCGCCAGACGGTTGCGCACTTCGGGAAATACCTCCATGCACCGTTCCACCAGCGAATGGCTGAAAGCCGCCATCAGATAACGGACGCGCCCGTCATCGTCCGCCGAATCCGGTGCATAGATCCAGCGGTGGAGCATGCCGGGCGGGATCAGCACCGCATCGCCCGCCGAAAAAGCCTGCAACGTATCGCCCGCCATCCTGTTCCCGTACCCGTGGACGACATAATACAATTCCCACGCATCGTGCCGGTGCAGTTTGGCTTCGATGCCTGTTTCGACCCGTTGGTCGATGAAGAAAAACGAGTGATCCTTCGTTTCGGGCAGTTCGTAAGGGATGGCTGTGTCTTCCATGAGAGGGGGGGGCATGAATCGGTCCGAATGCAAATATACGACAAATATAAAAAACAATATGGCAAATACGCAACAATCAAGCGGCGTAACTTTGCAGACAGGAACATCAAGTATCACCTAAAAACGTATTGTTATGGATTTCTACGAAGTATTGGAGAAAAGAAGAACCATCCGCGACTTTTCCGACAGGGAAGTCACGGACGAAATGTTGGAAAAGATTCTGTCGGCAGCTTTCAAGGCTCCGACCAACGACCATCTGCGCCAGTTCGAGTTCGTCGTGGTGCGCGGCCGCGAAAACATAGCGAAGGTAATTGCGCCGCTCGCAAAGAACATGGAGAAGTTCAAGAAACTCGTTTCCGAAGTGGACGAATCCGGCGACAAGGACAAAATGGCGATGTTCGCCGACGCACTGCCCAAACAGCAAAAGATGCTCATGGAGAGCGGATTGCTCGTCATCCCGTTCTTTCGCCAACTGACATGGCCATTGCTCGCACCTGCGGAGCAGAGCTCGCTCAACTACTTCGCTTCGGCATGGTGCGCGCTGGAGAACATCCTGCTTGCCGCCACTTCGGAAGGTCTGGGAACCGTGTTCCATATTCCTGTGGGAGACGAAGCCGGCAAGATAAAGAGAATCGTGGGTGCTCCCGAAGATTACGAATTCACTTGTCTGCTCACAATGGGCTATCCCGCGGAAAACGCATTCCTGCCCAAACAGAAAGAGATCCGCACCGTGGATCGAATTCATAAAAACAATTGGTAATCGGGAATCGGTCTCTTATCTGTAAAAAAGACGTCGGGTTTCGGCCCGGCGTCTTTTTTTGTGAGTAAGTGGCGATCTAAAACTTATCGGGATTTTCCTCCTTATACTGCTCGTAGGAGATATACGACAGGTATTTATCCACCGTTTCCTTGTCTGTGGCGATATGCCCGACAACCCGGCAATAATCCCAATAAACGCCCTTCGAAGTCCATCCACCCATGTACGCAAAAGATTGCAAACCTTCCATCACGAATACACCGTCCTTGTAATAGAGCAGTTCGAGCGTCGTCCGGGCGGCATACTGGTCATAGTTGACGGTCTTTGCCTCTTCCTCAATCCGGGGACTGTAAAGGGAAAGCGTATTCTTCGATTGGTCGCTGATGTTCCATTGTATTTCCTTATATACATCCGGAGCTTCTGGCAGGTGATCAAGCAAAAAAAATACACGGCATTTACCTTCGAAAAAAAGCATCATATTATAGATATCCGAACCACCCATCAATCCACGTCCGTCCCTGATTTCACCATTTGTATAGGCGGTATCGTAACTGTCAATCACCCAAACGCCTCGTTGTGCATCCGCTATGAATGCAGCCATATCTATTTTACCGTCGTAACCGACCATAAGTTCCTGGATTTTCGTCTCCGTCGGTGTTCGCGGAACAATCTCGGGATCACTGTCGCATGCCGACAGCATCGCCGACGACAGGACTAAAATTGTTATCAACTTTTTCATGGCAGCTGTCTAAAATCTATCGGGATTTTCCTCCTTATACTGCTCGTAGGAGATATACGACAGGTATTTATCCACCGTTTCCTTGTCTGTGGCGATATGCCCGACAACCCGGCAATAATCCCAATAAACGCCCTTCGAAGTCCATCCACCCATGTACGCAAAAGATTGCAAACCTTCCATCACGAATACACCGTCCTTGTAATAGAGCAGTTCGAGCGTCGTCCGGGCGGCATACTGGTCGTAGTTGGCGGTCTTCGCACTCTCTTCTATTCCGGGATTGTAAAGGGCCAATGTATTCTTCATTTCACTGCTGACACTCCATTGATCGCCTTCGAAATAGACGATTGGACCGGGAATATGCATAAGCACAGAAAATGTACGACATACACCGTTGGAAAGAAGCATCATGCTATTCATGAGAGCCGCTCCGTCCATAACGCCACTTTCGGTTTTTCCATTCGTATAGGTTATATCGATGTCGTCGATCAGCCAGACACCCCGCTGTGCGTCCGCTATGAATGCGGTCATATCGATTTTTCCATCGTAACCGATCATCAGTTCGTGGATTTTCGCTTCCACCGAAGTTTTAGGAACAAACTCGGGATCACCTTCGCATGCCGACAGCATCGCCGACGACAGAACTAAAATTGTTATCAACTTTTTCATAAGAAATCATGATTTAAATTACTATCAATACGGGGCAAACGGATCGATGTTATCATCTGCAATCCATCGAAGATATATCCATTGCCAGAAGCGACTCCATTTCCAGGAGCAAAATAGCCATCACAACTGCCGTCCCAGCCCCAGTTGTAATGGACCAGATTGGTTGTCTGAACGGTAGAATTTGTCAGTATATAGTCGTAATATAGGGTTAATCCGTTGTCGATCAATATTTCTTCGTAATATTCCGTACCGATACGTGAATAGATATATCCGTCGGCAATCCAAGCGTGGCCTCCTTCTGAAATATCATTCGCCCTTACATAAACGGGGTGTTTTTCGTCCAAATTGGTTCTAATTGAAGCTATCGCATAGCTTGCAAGGCCCGAAGCGCAACTATAGCCAAAAGAGATCATACAACTGGGCACATTAGATGAAGCAGCACCACTTCCTGTCCTTTTATCATTCTCATATTCTGGATAATATCTCATCCCGACCCGTTGTCCGATTTCCCGCATCAGTGCGGGCACTTGGTATACGTATGGATAACTTATCATCGAAGTCCAGTTCAAAGCGATCGTTTCGCCCGCATGCGGAGCATCGGTGTAGGTCGTCGTGATCGAAGCCGGGAAACGGTAATAGGCCATAATCTGCGCAATGGCTGTCGCCACGCAGCCTGATGTCTTATTGCTGCAATAGTCTCCATAGGGAAACCCCTGCCCCCAATTAACCGGAATAAGCGGCTCGCAGGACCGGGATTCATTGACCTCCACCGTCTTGAATTTAGGCGTAGTGCGTATTGTGTCGAACTTCGGCGGCTTTATCACAGCCAGACTTTGCGCCATGACGTCCATATAGAAATCGAAATTCTCCACGCCGGTCGGCTCGCCGTAGGTGTAGTTCCCCTTCTCGGCGACAGCCAGCACGGGATCGACGGCGCGGTTGGCGGCAATGATCGAAAAGCCGTCGTCACCCTCGAAATTGAAAACATACATCAGCGTGTCGGTCCCGACGCCGCTGCGCGTAGACGGGGTAGTGACGCATTGGCCGCGTTCGCTGCGGATCGAACGGGCAGTGGCCGAGCGGGTTTGGCCCCGGTCGACAAGGGCGATGCTCTTCCGGGCAAGGGAAAGGGCCTCTTCGTAACTGCGCGTCGGCAAGAGCACGGTAGGCTGAACGGGCTGTTCCGGTGCGACAGCGGATGATCCGTCGTCGATTTTTGCGCACGAAACGGCGCAGATCAAAGCAAGGGCAACCAATACGGAGCTCCTTGCCTGTTTCATTGTACTTGTTTTCTCCATGGCATCATCATTTAATCAGTTAGCACGTATGTTGTTCGCCCAGAGCGATTTGGCGGAAAACAACCGCGGAAGGCCATCATGCGGAGATACAGTCACATACAAATATTGTCAAAATTTTCAGTATATGCAAGTATTTTATTGAAAATTTTAAAATAAAATATACGATTTATAAAAATTCTATTTTTATCGTCGGAGGCCCGAAAAAAACAGGTTGACGGGAATGATCTCGTCAACCTGTTCAAAATCGTTTCGCGGGGCCTGTTACCGCGGTCCGTGGAAACCGCCCGGAGGAGGTCCGCCCGGGCCGCCGGGACCCATGCGGCGGGAACCGGAGGAGGACTCGACGCCGTCGTAATCCTTCATATTGCGCGAACCCTTTTTGCCGAAGCGGCGCAGGTTGTAGTTGAACTGCACCATGTAGTAGCGGCCGATGACGCTGTTGGTGGAGTTCTGCGTGTAGCCCGAACCCGTCGAGCGGGAGAAGGCCCGGTTCTGGTTGAAAAGGTCGTTGACGCCGACCATCACTTCGCCGCGCTTGTTCTTGAAGACCTTCTTGCCCAGCCAGACGTTGCACAGGAGGTAATCCTCCGAGTAATCGTTCGTAAAGCCGATATACTGCGAGTAAGCCGCGCTCGCCGTGAAGGTGAAGCCCAGCGGGAAAACCACCTTCAGGTTCCCCTGCGCCGTGTGGTTGAAATAGCGGTTCTTCGACTTGTCCGTGTTCAGCGAGTTGGTGGCCTCGTTGTAGGTGCCGTTCCACGAGAGGGTGAAGTCGACGTTCTCCGAAATGTTGCTGCCCAGCACGGCCCGGAAGTCGTATCCCATATTCTTGGTGTCGTTGCGCTCGCCGCCCGAAATCATACCCGTCGCCGCGTCCACCGCGCCGCCCAGCATGCTGGGGGTCTTGGTGTAGATGACGCCCGCCATGACGTTGAAATTCGACTTGAGGAACCCGATCGGCAGGCCGTAGCTCAGGTGGGTCCGCAACTGCCAATAACCGTCGAGATTTTCGGTCGTCGAGTAGAAATTGGGCGAATAGGCCTGTCCGTCAATGGTGATGTCGCCGGGTCTTTGCACCAGATGCTGGGCCGTGTAATCCAGCGTCGTGTTCATCGAGAACATCCACATGAAGGTCCGGCCCTTTTCGACGTTGGAGTTGGTGTAGTGGAAATTCACCCGGTGCGAGTAGGTCGGTTTCAGGTTGGGGTTACCGTGGCTGATGTTCTGGGCGTCCGATACGTCGTAAACGCTTTGCAGGTCGGTGATCGACGGGCTGTCGGTGTAGGACGAGACGAAGAGCCGCAGCGAGTTCTCGCGGTTGATGTTCAGCTGGCCCATCATGAAATAGGTCACGTTGTCGTAGGCGTGCTTGATCTTCTCGGCATCGTCGCGCACGATCTGTCCGTCGAGGGCCGAACGCTGGTAGTAGACAGTGGCCACGAACGTGTTGCGCTCTTTCGAAAAGCGGAAGCCGGGGCCTACGCTCTGCGTCAGGTAGCCGCTCTCGTAGGAGTTCGACAGCGAGCGGTCGGGAGTAAGCCCGGCGATCGAGAAATCGTCGCCCGTGATATAGGAACGCTTGTCGCGCTCCTGCGAGTTGTACGACGCACGGTACTGGAAGCTCACCTGCGCGTATTTGGCCACCGGCTCGGTGTAGGTGAAGCTGCCCCGCAGGCTGTACGACGACGACGGCGCCAGATTGCGCAGGTAACGCAGTTCGGTGTAGTTCGCCGGGTCCCAGACGCCGGTCTCCGGGTCGACCGCCGGCCGGTCGGGCCGGGTTGCGAGGATGTTCGACCACGAGTTCGAATTGTTCGTATTGTCCGAATAGCTGAACGATCCGTCGAGGGTGATCGTGCGGCCGTTCTTGCCCAGTTTGGCCCGGTAGACGGCGCTCGTCCCCACGTTGTAGCCGTGGCGCAGGGCGTCGCTGAAGTTGTCCGTGCGGCTGTAACCGCTGCCGCCGTCGGCGGGGGCGCCGTACTGCCATCCGGTCGTGCGGCTCCACGGGTCGTTGGACTGGTAGCTGAAACGCGGGCGGATCATCAGGTTCTGGTTCTCGGAGATCTTCCACTCCAGACGGGCGTTGAACCGGTGGTTGTAGCCCTTCGTGTCGGAATAGCCGTTGGTCGACAGCGTATCGGGGATCATCGGAGCCTCGTACCATTTCTCCACCGTCGATCGGTTCTCGGTGTTGGTGTTGTTGAAGAAATAGCTGCCCTGGAACGTCACCTGGTTGCGCTTGCCCCACGTATCGGAGTAGTTGACGCCGATGGCGTTGACCGACGCCACGCCGCTCTGCGGGCGCACCATGTAATTGCCCATGCCGCCGCGACGTCCGCCACCGCCGCCCGAGACGCCCAGAATGTCCTCGAACGAGAAATTCTGCTGGTTGACGTTGTTGAACAGGCCGATGAATGAAATGCGACTGTCGCCGCTGAACACGTTGGCATTGCCGCCGGCGATGTATTTGAACTTGTCTTCGGTCTTGGTGTCGGCGTCGTAGCCGAATCCGGCATAGAGCTTACCGAACTGCCCCTGCCGCATGCCCGGACGGGTGACGATATTGAGCGCCTTGTAGCCCTCGCCGTCGTCCATGCCCGAAAATTCGGCTGCGTCGGAGAGTTTGTTGTAGACCTCCACGCGGTCGACGGCCTCGGCCGGAAGCGACTTGATGGCCGTGGTGACATCCTCGCCGAAGAACTCCTTGCCGTCGACGAAGACCTTCTTGACCGTCTCGCCCTGCGCCTCGACCGTGCCGTCGGTGACGGTGATGCCGGGCATCTTCTTCAGCAGCCCTTCGACATCGGCGTCGGCCACGACCTTGAACGCCCCGGCATTGTAGCTCACCGTGTCGCCTTTCTGCGAGGTGCGCAGCGCCTTGGCCTCCTTGACGACCGTTTCGATCTGCACGCCCGGTTTGAGTTTCAGCAGTCCGAGGCTGACCTTCGAAGCCGAGACCCGAAAGGTCGTGTCGAGGTTGTTGTAGCCCAAGAAAGCCACCGAAAGCGAATATTCGCCGTAGGCGAGCGACGGAATAGACACCGCGCCCTTGAAGGCCGAGGTGAAATACTGTTTCTTTTCCGGGGTTTTCACGGGCGAGAGTGTCAGCACCGCTCCGGCGACGCTCTCCCCGGTGTCGGCGTCGACGACCGTGGCTGTGACGCCGCCCCTTTGGGCGAATGCCGCGGCGGCAAAAAATGTCAGCAGGGTAGTCAGTAGTATTCGTTTCATATCTTCTGTTTGTGTGTTCTCTTTCTCGGGGCAACTCGAACCGGAATCCCGCGCCTTAAGCGGGCGTAGAACCGGTTCGATAGCGATGTTGCGTTCCATGCGCCCATAAATCCCGCTGTTTAGGCGGGCGCGAAGTTAACCTTTTTGCGGCTATTTTATGCCCGCCGCGGGGCGAATCGGCAAAAAAAGGGCGTCAGTCGACCAAAACCGACGCCCCGGCCGTAACAAGCCGCAGAGAGACCTAACCTCACTCCTTTCCCTTCTTGTCCTTCTTCGGACAGGGCTTGTCACAGCATTCCTTACCGCCTCCGCGACGGTCACCCTTGTGCATCATCTGCGGGCCGCGCTCGCCGGGACGCGGAGCCTGCATCTGCGACCACTGCACGAACTGCTCGGTCGTCAGGATCGATTTCATCTTCTCGGCCTCGGCCTTGCGAGCCTCCTGCATCTTTTCGCGCATGGCCTGCATCTCCTTGATCTGCTGGAAATTCAGGTTATAAACCTCCTTGGCCTGCGCGTCGGTGAGCTTCAGCTCCTTCTGCATGCGTTCGGTCATGCGCTGGGCCATCTGTTCCACGGTCGGGCGCTCCTTGGGAGCGGCGGCCGGCTTGGCCTCCTGTGCGAAAGCGCCCGTTCCCGCCATCAGGCAGAGGGCTGCGGCAACTGCAAAAATCCTCTTTTTCATAATTTTTCGAATTTGGTTGTGGATCACTTTTTGTTTTCCGGCAATCCGGTTTTCCGGAGTTCCTGATGCAAAGGTAACGCCAAAACGAAAACCCGGAGCCAGGCCCCGGGTGAAACGGCAGAACGGCGGGGTCAACCGCCTATTCGACAGGGTGAAGCGACTTCAGCCACGCCTTGAATTCGGGAACGCGGGCTTTGGAAATGACGATCCGCTCGGGAGTTTCGACCGTGAGGTGCAGCGTGAGACGGCTCCCGAACCACACGGCGATCTCCTTCACGGCCTGCCGCGCGACGATGAACTGACGGTTGGCCCGGAAGAATTCGGCCTCGGGAAGCAGGCCCTGCAACGCTTCGAGGGTCTTGTCCAGCGGGTAGGCCGCGCCGTCGAAACCGTAGGCCGTGACCTTCTCGTTCGACGTATAGCAGTAGGCGATCCTGTCGCGGTGCAGCGGGATGATTTTGTCGCGCACGTGGACCAGGAAAACATCCTCGCGGCGGCTGGCGGCCAGCGTGCGGACCCGCGAGCCGTAGTCGCTGCGCTCGACCGACGTGAGGCGGTGCAGTTTGGCCAACGCGCGGCCCACGTCGGAGGCGTTGAGCGGCTTGAGCAGATAGTCGATGCTGTTGACCTTGAAGGCTTCGAGGGCGTACTGGTCGTAGGCCGTCGTAAAGATCACCGGGGCGGTGATCTCCACGGCGTCGAAGATGCGGAACGAATCGCCGTCGGCCAGGTGGATGTCCATGAACAGCAGGTCGGGATGGGGGTTCGAGCGGAGCCATTCGACGCTCTCCTCGACGCTTTCGAGCGTCGCCACGATCTCCACGCCGGGTGCGGTCTGCCGCAGGATCGCCGCGAGATTGCGTGCGGCGGCGGTTTCGTCTTCGATAATCAGGGCTTTCATCATACGGCGGGATTTTGCAGCGGCATGCGCACGGAGAAGGTGGTGCCGTCGTCGGCGATTTCGATGTCGCGGCCCGTGATCAGGTGCCAGCGGTTGCGCAGGTTCTCCAGCCCGATGCCGGTCGAAGGTTCGGGTTCGAGCTTGGGGACCTTGGGGTTCGACACCACGAGCAGGCCCTCTTCGGTGCGGACCGAGATGTGGAACGGCTTGGTGCGGGTGATCGAATTGTGCTTGACGGCGTTGTCGATGAGCGGTTGCAGCGAGAAGGCCGGGAGTTTCCACCCGAGGTATTTCTCGTCGACGTCGATATCGAAAAAGAGTTTGTCGGCGTAGCGTATCTTGAAAAGGTAGCTGTAAGCCTCCAGGAATTTCAGCTCCTCGTCGAGCGTCATCAGCATGCTCTGGCCGTTCTGGATGATGTAGCGGAACGTGTACGAAAGCTGGTCGATGTAGGTCAGGGCCTTCTGGTCGTGCTTCTCGCGCACGAGCATCGCCAGCGAGTTGAGCGAGTTGAAGAAGAAATGGGGGTTGATCTGCCCGACGAGCATGTTGTAACGTGTGGTGAGGTTTTCGTTCTTGAGCCGCTCGTTCTCGACGACAACGGCCTGACGCTGCGAGATCAGCACGTAGATGCGCCCGTAGAGCATCGACGCCACCACGGCGAACGAGCATTTGAGCAGCAGCATGTAGTCGAACATCCGTCCGCTCATGAAATTCAGCTCGATGCGCCCCGTGTGCCACGCCGTGACGGGCGCCACGCAGTAGAGCGCGGCCGCCGCGACGCAGCACCACAGGCAGCGGCGCACGAAGCGCGACATGGAGTAGTTGCGCCTGACGGACGTGAGGATCGAAAGCATGACGAACGACACGACGAGGTAGTAGAACAGCTGCAGGAGCAGTTCCGTCATCTTCGAAGGCCCGTTGTAGAGTTTGCTGTAATCGAACTCCCCGCCGTTGTGCCGGCGGATTTCCGCCAGCATCGGATGCGCCTTCTCCGAGCGCGGCGGCATCAGGTCCGCGACGATCCGATCGCCGGGCGAGATCCCCAGCCACCGCATGCGCCGCGTGGGTACGTAGACGCTGTCGCCGTTCTCGTAAATCAGGTATCCGTAGCCGTCGGGGTGCACCGAAAGTACGCCCTCGTCGGACCGCTCGATGACTCCCTGGTCGGAAGGGCGGGGCTGGCTGTCGCTGTTCAGGTCCACGAGCATCAGCAGCACGTAGGAGAAATTGACCACCAGGCTGATCGCCACGGCAACCAGCAGGTTGAGCACCAGATCGGCGTATTTCGATTGCAGTTTCATGGGTGAAAGTTTTTGTTCGGTTTCAGGCGACGGCCGGGAACATCATTTTGCCGCTTTGCGGCGTCGGGCGGAACGGAAACCCGGTTATTCTTCCGGCTCGCCGTACCAGGAGGCGTACAGCATATAGTCGTGGGCCGTGCGGCGGATGATCTCTTCGCGCTGCTCCGCAGTCACCTCCTTGACCTTCTTGGCCGGGACGCCCGCGTAGACCGAGTCGGGTTCCAGCTGCGCGTTCGAGAGCACCAGCGCATTGGCCGCGATGATGCAACCCGAGGGGATGCGGGCGTTGTCCAGCAGGGTGGCGCCCATGCCGATCAGGCAGTTGTCGCCGATCACCGCGCCGTGGATGATGGCGTTGTGGCCCACCGAAACGTCGTTGCCGATGATCGTCTGCGAAGGGTGCTTCGCCTTGTCGTAGATGGTGTGGAGCACCACGCCGTCCTGAATGTTCGTGCGGTCGCCGATGACGATCCGGTTCACGTCGCCGCGCAGCACGGCATTGTACCAGATCGAGCAGTCGCGGCCGATGGTCACGTCGCCCAGGATGACGGCCGTTTCGGCCAGAAAGGTGTTTTCTCCGATCACGGGCGCATGCCCGCGGACTTTTCGTATAAGTGCCATATTTCGTTATTCTAAATGGTAGCGTAAAAAACCTCGTCCAGCGCGATAACCGTCCATCGCCCCTAAAACAGGTGTCTTACACCTGTTTGGCTTCCTGCCACAGCTCCTCCATCGCGTCGAGCGACATTTCGTGAAGCGTATGTCCTTTTGCCGCAGCGTGTTCCTCCATGTAATTGAAGCGTTGGATGAACTTCTTGTTCGTGCGTTCCAACGCCGATTCGGGGTCCACGCCGTAGAGGCGGCAGGCGTTGATCAGCGCGAAAAACAGGTCGCCGAATTCGCCTTCGAGGTCGGTTCGGCTGCCCGATTTCATCTCGGCTTCCACTTCGCCCAGTTCCTCGCGGACCTTGTCCCAGACATCCTCCTTCTGCTCCCAGTCGAAGCCCGCTCCCGCGGCCTTTTCGCCCATGCGGTAGGCCTTGACCATCGCCGGAAGCGAGCGCGGAACACCGCCCAGCGTGCCGCTCTTGCGGTTCTTCTTGCGGAGTTTCAGCGCCTCCCAGTTCTCCTTGACCTGGTCGGGCGTGTTGGCGTGGATGTCGCCGTAGACGTGGGGGTGGCGGTAGATCAGCTTGTCGCACAGCGCGTCGGCCACGTCGCCGAAATCGAACGCACCCTCTTCCTCGCCCAGTTTCGAATAGAACACCACGTGCAGCAGCAGGTCGCCCAGTTCCTCCTTAATACCCTCCATATTGTGGTCGGTGATGGCGTCGGCCAGTTCGTAAGTCTCCTCGATGGTGTTGCTGCGCAGCGAGTCGAAAGTCTGCTCGCGGTCCCAGGGGCACTCGCGGCGCAGGGTGTTCATCACCTCCAAAAGACGGGCCGTAGCCTTCAGGCGTTTATCTTCCATAGTCGTAAATTGTTTTTTTCACACCGGGCGCAGAAGCACGTTTGTCCGTGATTCGCTCCGTTCACCCGCTAAAACCGGGGTTTTACCCGGACAAAGGTAGCACATTCGGCGGAAAAAAAGTAACTTTGCGGGAAACAAAATCCTCTCGTCGCATGAAACTACGACTTCTGATCCCCTTGACGACAGCCCTTTGCGGCCTGTGCACCGCTGCGGCGCAACCCGCTCCCGAAAAGACGACACCCCGCGAAGGGACCTTCACGTTCGGTCCCGGAACGACAATCTCCGCCGACCGCGAACTGGCACCCCTGGCCGAATACGCCGCCGAATACCTCGGGTGCGAGGTCCGCAACGGCATGGCGGGAGAGGGTTCCGTCGTGCTGACGCTCGATGCCTCGGACGGGGAGCCATCGGAGGCCTATACCCTCGACATCGCGCCCGACCACATTCAGATCGGAAGTTCCACGTGCGGCGGGGTTTTCAACGGCCTGCAACAACTGTTCCGGCTGCTGCCGCCCGAAGTCTACGCCCGCAGGGGGATCGCCCCGGGGACCGGCATCGCCTGCGCCAGGATCGAGGACAAGCCGCGGTTCGGCTACCGGGGAATGATGCTCGACGTGGCGCGGACATGGATCGGAATGGATGAAGTGAAGCGTTATATAGACCTGTTTTCCTACCACAATATCAACAAATTGCATCTTCACCTGTCGGACGACGAGGGGTGGCGCATAGAGATCCGTTCGCACCCCGAGCTGACCGAGATCGGCGGCTTCCGCGGCGGCGACTCGCCCGTAAGACCCGTATACGGCAAATGGTCAGAGAAATATGGCGGTTACTTCAAGCAAAGCGAGATGCGCGAACTGATCCGTTACGCCGCCCTGCGCAACATCGAGATCATTCCCGAAATCGACCTGCCGGGCCACAGCCGCAACATCGCCTCGGTGCATCCCGAAATCCGCTGCAACTATCCGCCCGACACCGTGTCGACCAACGGTTACGACTACCGTTCGGCATGGTGCGTGGCCCGGGAGGAGAATTACGCGCTGCTGGGCGACATTTTGGGCGAACTGTGCGAGCTGTTCCCCTCGGAGTACATCCATGTGGGCGGCGACGAGGTCGACATGTCGCAGTGGGAGCGGTGTCCCGACTGCCGGGCGCTGATGAAGCGGGAGGGGATGACCGACCCGCACCGGCTGGAGGACCTCTTCATGGAGCGCATGGCCGCAATCCTCCGTTCGCACGGCAAACGGCCCGCGGTGTGGAACGAGGCGGTGCGAACGGGGGCCTTCACCCGGGAGTGCCGCGTGCACGGCTGGGAGAGCGTCAAGGCCTGCCTCGACGCCACGGCGAAGGGTTACCGCACCGTCGTGATGCCGGGCCAGTACTTCTATTTCGACATGCGCCAGTCGCCGCGCGAGGACGGGCACGACTGGGCGGCGATCTTCGACGCCAAAAAGGTCTACGGCTTCGGCCTCACGGAGTTCAGCCCCGAACAGATGCGCAATGTCGAGGGGTTGCAGGGGGCGTTTTTCAGCGAAGCCTACGTCTCGCACGAGCCGGAAAAGCCCGATTACCTCGACTACATGCTTTTTCCGCGCGTCTGCGCCCTCGCACGCATCGCCTGGAGCGGCAACGCCGAAGGGTGGGACGCCTATTACGAAGAGTTGAAAGGAAAACATTACGACCGGATGGCGACCATGGGCATCCGGTTCCGGCTGTTCCCGCCGAAGGCCGGCTACAAGGACGGCGCGTTCACCGCTGCGGCGGACGACGGCTCGGCGATTTACTACCTCGTGGACGGCTCTCCGGAGGAGCACCGCTATACGGCTCCGGTCCGCACCGGAAAACCGCACCTCTACCGCTTCTATTCGCGTTACGGGACCGCCCGCAGCCCCTACGTGGCCGACAAGTCCCGCTGGCGGACCCTTACGCCCGCCGTGGCGATCACGACCTCGATGGGCGAGAGCGGGAAGTTCCCCTATGCCAACGCCGAGACCTACAAGGGTCTTTCGCGCACGCGCCGCGCCTGCCGGCAGCAGGATTGGATACTTTACACGTTCGGCGAGCCGGTGACGTGCCGCGAAATGTATTTGCAGACGGGAAACCGCCAGCTGCCGAAGACGATCGTGACGACGGGTTACGCCGAAGTGTCGTACGACGGCGTACGGTTCGAGCGGGCGGGCGATCTGGAAATGGGAAGCGTCACGCTGCGGCCAACGCGCCCGGTGAAGGCCGTGCGGATCGTCTCGACGTGCGACGACAACGGCACGCCCTACGTGACGATCCAGCCGCCGCAGGTGAAACCGGTGCTGTAAGTGCGTCAGTCCCGGATCGCGGTTTTGACGGCGAAACGGAAAAAGAGGTATTGCGCCAGGTAGTAAGTGGTCATGATGACCCACGTCCGGGCGGGAACGGGTCCGATGAAGCGGTTCCAGGCGATCACCGCGTCGGAAAAGACGAACAGCAGGGCCGCACAGCGGAAACCTGCGGCGTGCGCCCCGTCGTACTGAAGCGCCGAACAGAACATCGCGGCGATGACCAGCCCGTAGACCGCGACGCCGATACGTTCGGCCGGGACCGGAACCTCGGGGACGATGACGGCGAAAAGGAAGACGAGCAGCGGGACGGTGACGGCCAGCGAAGCCGCTCGGGGCGTACGCTGCGCCCGGGGCAGGAACCAGCACACATAGGCGGCGTGCGCCAGTGCGAAGAAGGCCATCTGGGGAATGAACAATCCCTTGGCACCCACGGCGTCGCCGGCGGCAGAGAACAGGAAGGCGAACCCGAACGGGAGCAGTTCCCGGCGCCGCAGCAGGAGCGTCGACACGCCCAGCAGCAGGACCGGATAGGCGACTTTAAACGGGAGCGCGGCGGCTTTGGTAAAGAACAGCACGGCTCCCGCAACGAAGAGCGGGGTCGTCCACGCAAATATTCTGGAAAATCGTCGCATCGGTGTATTTATAGAGAACCGCCCGGCTCGCGATGGGGCCGGGCGGTTTTTCGGTTGCCGAAAGTTCGTCAGGCCCGGACCTGCGCGCCGCACTTCTGCTCGAACTGCCGGGTGAGGTTCGACATCACACGCTCGATGGTCCGCTCGTCCAGCGTGCGGGTCTTGTCCTCCAGAATGAAACTCAAAGCGTAGGATTTCTTGCCCTCGGGGAGTTTGTCGCCCTCGTAGACATCGAACAACGAGACGCTTTTCAGCAGCTTGCGTTCGGCGGCGAAGGCCGCGTCGCGCAGCGAGGAGAAGGTCACGGACTTGTCCACCAGCAGCGCCAGGTCGCGCCGGACCTCGGGGAATTTCGAAAGCTCCCCGGCGGCGATCTTCAGCTTCTTCGTGGATTTCACAAGGGCGTCGAAATTCATTTCCAGATAATATACGTCCTGCTTGACGTCGGTCCGGCGGCGGATGGCGGGGGCCACGGAGCCGATCTGCAACAATTCCTTGCCGCCCAGCGACAGCGAGAGTCCCTCGCTGAAAAGGTCGCTTTCGAGCGTCTCGGTCTTCAGCGCGTAGATGTCGATGCCGAAGCGGCGGAGCAGTTTTTCGGCGACAGCACGCAGGGTGAAGAACGACGCCTTCACGGGCTTCGCGTTCCACGACTGCGGCGTCGAGACGCCCGTGACGGCAATGGCCAGGCGATACTCCTCGGAATAGGCCGCCAGGCGGTTCTCCTCCGTGCGCTTCGACTCGTCGTAGAAGTAGCAGTTGCCGAACTCGTAGAGGCAGAGGTCGCCGTTGCGGCGGTTGGCATTCAGCCCGACGGCCTCCAGCATGTTGAACAGCAGGGTCTGGCGCATCACGTTCAGGTCGGCGCTCAGGGGATTGAGGATGCGCACGCAGCGCTCGGCGGGGCAGGAGGTCAGGCCCTCGTAATACGCGGCCTTCGTCAGCGAATTGGACATGATCTCGGTGAACCCGTTGGCCGTGAGGAAATCGGCGGCAAGGTTCATCAGACGGTTGCGGTCGGGCTTCGGCGCATAGGAGAGCGTCGAACGGACCTGCATGGGGATTTCGACGTTGTTATAGCCGTAGATGCGCAGGATGTCCTCGATAAGGTCGGCCTCGCGCTGCACGTCGACACGGTAGGGCGGCACGGCGACGGTCAGCACGCCGTCCCGCTCGGCGAGGATCTTCACCTCCAGCGCCGCGATGATCGTACGCACGGTTGCCTCGGGGATCGGCTTGCCGATCAGGGCGTCGACCCTCGCCAGCGAGAGATCGAAGACGAAGTCCCCGACCGGCTCCGGACAGATGTCCGTGATGTCGCTGGAGATCGTCCCCCCGGCCAGTTCCTTCATCAGCAGGGCGGCGCGCTTGGCGGCGTAGACCTGCATGTTGGGGTCGATGCCGCGCTCGAAGCGGAACGACGCATCGGTATTCAGGCCGAAGCGCTTGGCCGTCTTGCGCACCCACACGGGGTTGAAATAGGCACTCTCGATAAATACGTCGGTCGTGGTGTCGCTCACGCCCGAGTCCAGTCCGCCGAAGACGCCGGCGATACACATGGGACGCTCGGCCGAGCAGATCATCAGGTCCTTGTCCGTCAGCTTGCGCTCCACGCCGTCCAGCGTCACGAAGGGCGTGCCCTCCGGGCAGGTGCGGACCACGACCTCGCGGCCCTCGATCTTCGAGGCGTCGAAGGCGTGCAGGGGCTGGCCCAGCTCGAACAGCACGAAATTGGTGATGTCCACCAGGTTATTCTTGGGATTGATGCCCGCGGCGCGCAGGCAGTTCTGCATCCACTCGGGCGACGGACCGATCTTGCAGCCCGTGACCGTAACGCCGGCATAGCGGGGCGCGGCCTCGGGATTTTCGACGCGGACCGCCACCTCCAGGTCGTGATTGTCGGGAGCGAAGGCCGAAACATCGGGCAGTTTCACTTCGGCATTTTCGCCGCGGCTCTTCAGGTAAGCGGCCAGATCGCGCGCCACGCCGATGTGCGAAGCGGCGTCCACACGGTTGGGCGTGAGTCCGATCTCGATCAGGTAGTCGTCCTCGACATGCAGGTATTCCCTGGCCTCCATGCCCACGGGGGCGTCGGCCGGAAGCTCCATGATGCCGTCGTGCGAAGACCCGATGCCCAGCTCGTCCTCGGCGCAGAGCATTCCGAGCGACTCCACGCCGCGGATCTTCGAACGTTTGATCTTGAACTCCTCGTCGCCGCCGTCGGGGTAAAGCACCGCGCCGACCGTGGCGCAGAGGACTTTCAATCCGGCCCGGCAGTTCGCGGCGCCGCAGACGATCTGCAACGGCTCGGCGGCTCCCACGTCCACCGCGGTGACGTGCAGGTGGTCCGAATCGGGGTGATCGGCACAGGTCACAACCTCGCCGACGACAACGCCCCGAAGGCCGCCTTTCACGGTTTCGATCTTCTCGAAGCCTTCGACTTCGAGGCCGATGTCCGTCAGGATTTCAGCGATCTTTTCGGCCGGAAGATCGGTCGCGATATAACGTTTGAGCCAGTTATACGAAATATTCATATCGTTAAGTTTTGAATTTGCGGATAATCATGCAAAAATATAAATTTTTCCGCAAAGTACGGTAAAAATTCCTTACATATATAGGTGTCGAAAATAATTCGTAAAAAATTTGCATTTTACGAACCGACCGCATATATTTGCAGAAACAAAGCTGAAAGATGATCCGCAATTTCAACATACAGGCATGGTGGTGGCGCTCGTTGACTCTCGTGAACAATGAGTGCGGAACCGCGCGTGTATAGTTGAACCCCGAAAAATACACAAGCCCGTTGTTTACGAAAAGTAAGCAGCGGGCTTTTTCTTTTGCACATTTCAAATTCAAAAACCGATACCCATTATGGAAACGAAAAAATTCTGCCTCACCGAAAAACAGATGCCCACGCAATGGTACAACATCGTGGCCGACATGCCCAACAAACCGCTCCCGCCGCTGCACCCCGGAACGAAAAAGCCCGTCACGAAGGAGCAGATGTCGGCGATCTTCGCCGAGGAACTGATCGACCAGGAGATGTCGACCGAGCGTTACATCGACATTCCCGAGGAGGTGCAGGAGATTTACAGGATATGGCGCCCGACGCCCCTCGTGCGCGCTACGGGGCTGGAGAAGGCCCTCGGAACGCCCGCGAAGATCTTTTTCAAGAACGAAAGCGTGTCGCCCGCGGGTTCGCACAAGCCCAACACCGCCGTGCCGCAGGCCTATTACAACTACAAGCAGGGCATCAAGCACCTGACCACCGAGACCGGCGCCGGACAGTGGGGCGCGTCGATCGCCTTCGCGGCCAAGCACTTCGGCATCGACCTCCAGGTATTCATGGTCAAGGTCAGCTACGACCAGAAGCCCTACCGCCGCCTGATGATGAACACGTGGGGCGCGGAGTGCGTGGCGTCGCCCTCGACGCTGACCGAATCGGGCCGTGCGGCGCTGGAGCGCGATCCGCACTGTTCGGGAAGCCTCGGGCTGGCCATTTCCGAGGCCGTGGAGATGGCTTTGCGCCGTCCGGAAGACACGCGCTACTGCCTGGGAAGCGTGCTGAATCACGTGGTTCTGCACCAGACGGTCATCGGCCAGGAGGCCGTGACGCAGATGGAGATGGCCGACGCCGAGCCGGACATGGTGATCGGATGTTTCGGAGGCGGCAGCAACTTCGCGGGCATCGGCTTCCCGTTCCTGCGGAAGAATTTCGCCGAGGGGAAGAAGATACGCGTGATCGCCGTGGAGCCTGAAGGATGCCCGAAACTCACCCGCGGCGAATTCCAGTACGACTTCGGCGACGTGGCGGGATTCACGCCCCTGATCCCGATGTACACGCTGGGCCACGATTTTCAGCCGTCGGACATTCACGCCGGGGGATTGCGCTACCACGGGGCCGGCTCGATCGTCAGCCAGCTGATGAAGGACGGGCTGATCGAGGCGCAGTCGATGCCGCAGGTCGAGACCCTCGCCGCAGGCGTTCTGTTCGCCCAGACCGAGGGCATCATCCCGGCTCCGGAGTCGACGCACGCCATCGCCGCGACGATCCGCGAAGCGCTGAAAGCCAAGGAGGAAGGCGTGTCGAAAACCATCCTGTTCAACCTCTCGGGCAACGGCGTGATCGACCTCTACGCCTACGAGCAGTATCTGGCCGGAGCATTGAAGGACTTCTCGCCGAGCGATGAGGAGATCCGCAAGACGATCAACCAGTTGGAGCATCTTATCTGAAGCTGCGCTCAAAATAGGAGAAGCGAGACTTTCGGGTCTCGCTTTTTGTTTTGCGCCAGAGGTGCAGAACGGGGTAAGACGCCCGGCGACTGTCCATCGCCCCCTAAAACCCGCTTCTTAAGCGGGGCGGGAACCGAGCCAGAGGAAGAACATGCCGACGAGGATAAAGGCCAGGTCGACGGCCTTCGAGCGCAGGTTGCGCTCGCGGAACAGCACCGCGCCGCAGAGAAACGACACCACGACCGAGCCGCGGCGGACCATCGAGACCACGGAGATCATGGCGTCCGGATCGCGCAGGGCGAACAGGTAGGCGAAGTCGGCCAGCGAAAGGAACACCGAGATCAGCGGAATGGCCCAGCTCCAATGAAACGGGGTGGTGGCGTGCCGCCGGGGCCACCAGAGGATGCCGACCACGACGGACATCATCCCGAGCTGGTAGAGGTTATACCAGCTCTGCACGAAAACCGGGTCGAGGCGCGCCATGATATATTTGTCGTACAGCCCGCTGACGGCGCCCGTCACGGCCGCCAGGGCGATGAACAGAATCCAGAGGTTATGGGTGAAGACGACCCCTTCGCGGCGGCTCGAACGGCTCAGCAGGAAGAGCGACACGAGGGCCAGCGCAACGCCGGTCCACTGGTAGGCGTTGAGACGCTCGCCGAAGATCACGAATGCCCCGACGAGCACCATAACGGGGCGCGTGGCGTTGATCGGCCCGACGATGGTGATCGGGAGGTGCTTCATGCCGAAGTAACCGAAAATCCACGAAGTGAGCACGATGGCCGATTTCAGAACGACCAGGGCGTGGGCCTCCCATGTGCCGGGAGCCGTCGCCAGCAGGGTATGGTCGAACCATCCGAGGCCGAACTCCGCCGAGAGGATCGCGGGCAGGAAGAACAGCGTCGAAAAGAGCGTGTTGAGCAACAGCACGGGCAGCACGGCGTTGCCGGTGAGGGCCTTTTTCTTGGCCGCATCGTAGAAGCCGAGCAGCGCCGCCGAGGTGAATGCCAAAGTGAGCCACATAGCGATGAGGAAAGGCGGCCGGAGCCGCCTTTATCTATTTGATTTCGTCGCTGTAAACGGCGCCGGGAAGATCGTGGAGGTTGTAGCGCGAAGCCATCGACATGCCGTAGGCCCCGGCCGACTTGATGGTCAGCAGGTCGCCCCGGTGCGTGCGGCGCAGGGTGACGTTCTCGTCGAAAACGTCCGTCGATTCGCAGGCCGTGCCGACAACCGTGTATTTCTCGCGCACCTCGTCGTCCTTGGCCGTGATGTTCTCGATGTTGTGGTACGAACCGTACATCGCCGGGCGGACCAGCTCGGTCATCGAAGCGTCGACGATCACCAGTTTGCGCCCCGTGGCGGTGGTCTTGTTGAACAGCACCGTCGTGATCAGCTCGCCGCATTCGGCGACGATCGAACGCCCGAACTCGAAGTGCACCTCGCGGTCGCCGATGCGCAGGTGGTTGTGGACGATCGAGAACAGCGACGCGAAGTTGGGGATCGGCTCGTTCTCGGGAACGTCGTAGTTGACGCCCAGGCCGCCGCCCACGTCGACGAAACGGAACTTGCAGCCCAGTTTTTCGAGGTTCTCGACGATGACGTTGACCTTGTTGCACATGTTCTCGAAGACATGCAGCTCGCGGATCTGCGATCCGATGTGCAGGTGCAGTCCGATGATGTTGACGTTTTTGAGCGACCGGATCTCCGCGGCGTGCTCAAGCACTTCCTCGTAGGAGATGCCGAACTTGCTGTCCGCCTGGCCCGTGTCGATGCAATGGTTGGTCTTGGGGTCGATGTCGGGGTTGATGCGCAGCGCGATGTCGGTCACCTTGCCCGCCTCGGCCGAAAGGGCATCGACCAGCTCCAGTTCCTGAATCGACTCGCAGTTGATGGCCAGAATGTTCTGCTCGATGGCGTATTTCAGCTCCTTGTCGCGTTTGCCCACGCCCGCATAGACGATGCCCTTGGGGTCGAATCCGGCCTCGACGGCCTTGCGCAGCTCGTTGCCCGAGGCGCAGTCGATGCCCAGCCCGTATTCGCGGATGACCGCCAGCAGATGGTCGTCGTAGTTGGCCTTGATGGCGTAGTGGACCTTGTAGCCGTATTTCTTCGACTCGTAGACGACGCTTTCGAGGGTCTGGCGCAACAGCGCCATGTCATAGAGGTAGAACGGGGTCTCGTAGCCCCGGAGTTTGGATGCGATTTGTCTGCTTAACATCTTTAACCTAACTTGTTGAAGTCGCAAATATAAGCAATTTGTGCCATTCCGGCAAACGGAAGCCCTCCGATATATTCAAAAATTTATGTATATTTGCCGAAGATTTTACCCTTATATATGAAAAACATCCGAAATTTCTGCATCATAGCCCACATCGACCACGGCAAGTCGACACTCGCAGACCGTCTGCTGGAAAAGACCAACACGCTCAACCAGCGCGAAATGCAGTCGCAGGTGCTCGACGACATGGACCTCGAACGCGAGAAGGGAATCACCATCAAGAGCCACGCCATCCAGATGGAGTACACGGCCCGCGACGGACAGCGGTACACGCTCAACCTGATCGACACCCCGGGACACGTCGACTTCTCGTACGAAGTGTCGCGCGCAATCGCCTCGTGCGAAGGGGCGCTGCTGGTGGTCGACGCCACGCAGGGCATTCAGGCGCAGACGATTTCGAACCTCTACCTCGCCGTGGGGCACGACCTGGAGATCATCCCCGTGCTGAACAAGATCGACATGGATTCGGCGATGATCGACGAGGTGAAGGACCAGGTGATCGACCTCATAGGCTGCAAGGACGAGGATATTCTGCTGGCATCGGGAAAAACGGGAATGGGCGTCGAGGAGGTGCTGGAAGCCATCGTGCACCGCATCCCGGCCCCCGAAGGCGACGAAAACGCACCGTTGCAGGCGCTGATCTTCGACTCGGTGTTCAACCCCTTCCGCGGGATCATCGCCTATTTCCGCGTCTTCAACGGCACGCTGCGCAAGGGCGACCTCGTGAAATTCTTCAACACGGGCAGCGAGTACGACGCCGACGAAGTGGGCGTGCTGAAACTCAAGATGCAGCCCCGGCAGGAGATCAGGGCCGGGGACGTGGGGTATATCTGCTCGGGGATCAAGACCTCGTCGGACGTGAAGGTCGGCGACACGATCACCTCGGTGACCAACCCCGCCAAAGAGGCCATCGCCGGATTCGAGGACGTGAAGCCGATGGTTTTCGCGGGCGTCTACCCGGTGGAGGCCGACCAGTACGAGGACCTGCGCGCGTCGCTCGAAAAATTGCAGCTCAACGACGCTTCGCTCACGTTCGAGCCGGAAAGCTCGCTGGCGCTCGGATTCGGGTTCCGCTGCGGATTCCTCGGGCTGCTGCACATGGAGATCATTCAGGAGCGGCTGTACCGCGAATTCGACATGGACGTCATCACGACCGTGCCCAACGTGTCGTACCGCATCACCACGACGCAGGGCGACGTGGTCGAGGTGCACAACCCCTCGGGACTGCCCGAGGTGACGAAGATCGACAAGATCGAGGAACCCTACATCCTCGCGCAGATCATCACCAAGTCGGAGTTTCTGGGCAACGTCATCAAACTCTGCATCGACAAGCGCGGGGTGATGAAGAACCAGACATTCATCACGCAGGACCGCGTGGAGGTCAACTTCGACATGCCCCTCTCGGAGATCGTCTTCGACTTCTACGACAAGCTCAAGAGCATCTCGAAAGGATACGCCTCGTTCGACTACCACCGCACGGGATTCCAGCCCTCGAAACTCGTCAAGCTCGACATCCTACTCAACGGGGAGCCGGTCGACGCCCTCTCGTCGCTCACCTACACGGACCACGCCTACGATTTCGGACGCAAAATGTGCGAAAAGCTCAAGGAGCTGATCCCCCGCCAGCAGTTCGACATCGCCATACAGGCCGCCATCGGCGCCAAGATCATCGCCCGCGAAACGGTCAAGGCCGTGCGCAAGGACGTGACGGCGAAGTGCTACGGCGGAGATATTTCGCGTAAGCGCAAGCTGCTCGAAAAACAGAAGAAGGGCAAGAAGCGCATGCGCCAGATCGGTAACGTCGAAGTACCCCAGTCGGCATTCCTCGCCGTGCTGAAAATGGATTAGAGCCATGAAAAAGACCATCATCGACCTCTTCGAGGCCTCCGTGCGGAAATACGGGGCCAAGACCTTCCTGCTCGAAAAACGCCATCACAAATTCGAGCCTACGACCTATGCCGAGACCCGCGAGCAGGCGCTCGAAGCCGGAGCCGGACTCGCCGCGCTCGGCATCCGCCCCGGAGACAAGGTGGCGATACTGGCCGAGGGCAGCAACGCGTGGATCATTTCCGAACTGGGACTGTTCTACGCCGGGGCGGTCAGCGTGCCCCTGTCGGTGAAACTCGAAGAGTCGAACGACCTCGTGTTCCGCATGCGGCACGCCGAGGTCAAGGCCGTTTTCGTGTCGAAATACCAACTGCCGAAGATCCGCCGCATCCGCGCCGGGCTGCCGCAGCTGGAGCAGGTGATCGTCCTCGGGCACATTCCGCTGGAAGCCGGAGAGACGGCCTACGGAACGCTCAAGCGGCTGGGCCGCGAATACCTCGCCAAGAACAGGGAGGAGTTCATGAAGATCGGACAGGCGATCCGGAATGACGATTACGCCACGATCACCTACACCTCGGGCACGACGTCGGACCCCAAAGGCGTGATCCTGACACACCGCAACTACACGGCCAACGTCGAGCAGGCGTTGTCGCGGGTCGATATTCCGCCGCATTTCCGCACGCTGATCATCCTGCCGCTGGACCACTGTTTCGCACACGTCGTGGGTTTCTACATCATGATCGCCTGCGGAGCCTCGGTGGCCACGGTGCAGGTCGGAGCGACGCCGTTGGAGACGCTCAAGAACATCCCGCAGAACATCCGCGAAGTGCAACCGCACTTCCTGCTGTCGGTCCCGGCACTGGCCAAGAACTTCCGGAAAAGCATCGAAAGCTCCATCCGGGCCAAAGGGAAATTCACCGAGGGGCTTTTCAACCTCGCGCTCCGCACGGCATACGTCTACAACCGAGACGGGTACGGCAGGGGCAGCGGATGGCGCATCGTGCTGGCTCCCGTCGTCGGGATTTTCGACGCGCTGCTGTTCCGCAAGGTGCGGCAGGCGTTCGGAGGCCACCTCGAATTCTTCGTCGGGGGCGGCGCGCTGCTCGACGCGGAGTTGCAGCGGTTCTTCTACGCCATCGGGATCCCTATGTTCCAGGGATACGGACTTTCGGAGGCGACGCCCGTGATTTCGACCAACTCGCCCAAACATCACTGGCACCGGTTCGGATCGTCGGGCAAGATACTCATTCCGCTGGACCTGAAGATCCTCGACGAGGAGGGCCGCGAGGTTCCCCGCGGGCAGAAGGGCGAAATCGTCGTCCGCGGCGAGAACGTCATGGCAGGCTACTGGAAGAATCCCGAAGCCACGGCCGACACCGTGCGCGACGGATGGCTTCACACGGGCGACATGGGTTACGTCTCGGAGGACGACTTCCTCTATGTGCTGGGACGTTTCAAGAGTCTGCTGATCGCTTCGGACGGCGAAAAATACAGTCCCGAGGGAATGGAGGAGGCGATCGTGGACAAGTCGCCCTACATCAACCAGATCATCGTGCACAACAACCAAAGCCCGTTCACGGGGGCGATCGTGGTTCCCAACCGCGAGGCGCTGCGCCGCGAACTGGAGGCCCGCAAAACGCCCGAAGCGGAGCGCGCGGCCGTCGCAGCGGAGATTCTCGGCGCCGAGATCGACCGTTACCGTGCCGGCGGAACCTATGCCGGGGAGTTTCCGGAACGGTGGCTGCCTGCGGGACTGGCCATTGTCGACGAGGCTTTCACGGAGCAGAACGGATTGGTGAACAGCACGATGAAGGTCGTGCGCGGGAAGGTCGAGGAGCATTTCCGGAACAGGCTCGACTACCTCTATTCGGCCGAGGGACGCAACCTGAAAAACCCCGAAAACCTCGCGTCGCTGAAAAAAATCGTGGGGTAGGCGCATTTTTCAGCCGCCGAAAACTTGACAAATAAAAAAAACGGAGTAACTTTGTACTTCGTAACGCGGAAATAGCTCAGTCGGTAGAGCATCAGCTTCCCAAGCTGAGGGTCGCGGGTTCGAATCCCGTTTTCCGCTCGAAGAGGTCTTTGCAGACCTCTTTTTTTGTTTGGAGAGGCGGGGGGGGGCGAGCTTCGAAGCCACATCCGGCAGAATGCTCCGGCGAATGGAACGATACCTATATCCGCATGGCGGAATGCCCGCCCCGACCGCTACCGGGCTGCCGTCCCGCCCTCGCCGGCGACAGGTTCCGTCCAAACGGAGAACCGCCGGATGCAGGCTCTGCGGGCCGCCTCCTGACAGGCTTCGGCCTCCTGCGGCGTCAGCTCGTGAGGGGTTCCCGCCAGACGGCAGCCGTTCCCGGCGACGTTCGTCCCGAAGGCCGGGGCCACGAATGTCTGGAACCATGCGCAGGCCGCAGTGTAACGTCCGGCCCCGGGATTCAGGTGGTATCCGTCGCGCGTCAGGTCCAGCGAGTCGCACAGCGCCGTGCTGCGCAGGTCCTGAATCGCCGTGCCCGACGGGACTACCACTTCGACGGAGGTCTCCCGCATGAGTTGTTCGACCGAAGAGACGATTCCCCGGTACATCAGTTGCTGGTTCTTCTCGTATCGACCGAAATCCCGGTGCTGCGAATTGCGGGCATAGGCCCATGTCTGTTGCCAGGCGATACAGGCTCCGGCATTGGGGCAGTTCCATCGCACGATTTCGACCAGCCGGCCGAACCAGGGCTGATAGGTCGGATAGATGCCCGATTTGCCCGACGACTGTTGCAGCACCACGACGTCCCACCGTTCGTCGGTGATTCCGTCCAACAGGGTCGCTTTCTTCGAAACGGTCTCCCAGCGGTTGGACGTCGACTTGTAATAGATATACGCAGGGGTGTTGCCGGCATATTCCCGGCAATGGCGTTCGAGCGAACATCCTGCGATATAGAGCCGTCCCAGCACGACGTTCCGGATGCCGGCAGCCTCCAGCAACTCGGGCAGGTACATCATGCCGTCGTCGGTGAAGCTGTTACCGATGCCGAGGATGCGCAGCGTGTCGGGCTGCTGCGGGATCGGATAGTTGGGAAACTTTTGGGCGAACAGGCTGACGCAGACGAGAGACACTCCTATGGTCAGCAAAAGACGCAATGTGCGTTTCATAATCGTATGGTTGGTTTATCGGGTTTGTTGCAGATGGGTGATTCGCAGCAGCCGGCCGAATCCGGACCGGGGCAGCGCCGTTGCGATCCGGACCGTTCTGCCCGCGGCAGAAAGACGCCGCAGGGAATGAGGCGATTGAGGAGGATGAAAAGGTCCTCGTTCGCATTCGGGATGATCTCCTGCTGTATCTCTTTCATGTCCGGTAAGGGTTTCATGTCCGGTACAAAAATAGGAATAAACCGGAAAGTTTCAAGGACAATTCAAAAAAGTATGTTTGTTTAACCGACTTATACGATCCGATCGCCACGCTTCGGACCCGTCAGGCAGGATATTCCCGGAAACGGCCTCCCGCAAAGTTTCGATAAAAAACCCGGCGGTTTCGTTTCGAATCCCGGAAATTTTTCATAGATTTGTAATCGGGCGTCTCCGGGCGTCCCGCAGGATTCCGCGCAACGATTAAACCGAAAAAATATGGAGCAGTACATTTTGTCATTGGATCAGGGAACGAGCAGTTCCCGCGCCATCGTTTTCGACCGCAAGGGGCAGATTTGCTCGATGGCCCAGCGGGAGTTCACCCAGTATTTTCCCAAACCGGGATGGGTGGAGCACAATCCGCACGAAATCTGGTCGTCGCAGGCGTCGGTGATCGCCGAAGCCATCGCGGCCATCGACATCAACGGACTGAACATCGCCGGAATAGGCATCACCAACCAGCGCGAGACGACGATCGTGTGGGACCGCGAAACGGAGGAACCGGTCTACAACGCCATCGTGTGGCAGGACCGCCGGACCTCGGAGTACTGCGACCGGCTGAAGGCCGAAGGTAAAGCAGAGTGGATCCGCGAAAAGACCGGCCTTATCATCGACGCCTATTTCAGCGCCACGAAGATCAAATGGATTCTGGACAACGTGCCGGGCGCCCGCGAGCGGGCCGAGAAAGGCAAGCTGATGTTCGGAACGGTCGACACGTGGCTGATCTGGCGGCTGACGCGCGGCGAGGTGCACGTGACCGACCCGAGCAACGCCTCGCGCACGATGCTGTTCAACATCCGCACGCTGCAATGGGACGGGGAGTTGCTGAAACTGTTCGGCATTCCGGCGTCGATGATGCCCGAGGTGCGCTCGTCGAGCGAGGTTTACGGAGCGACGAAAACCACGATCTTCGCCCACAAGGTTCCCATCGCGGGCATCGCCGGCGACCAGCAGGCGGCCCTGTTCGGGCAGATGTGCGTCGAGCCGGGGTCGGTGAAGAACACCTACGGCACGGGCTGCTTCCTGCTGATGAACAGCGGCGAAAAACCCATCGTCTCGAAGAACAACCTGCTGACGACCATCGCCTGGAAGATCGGCGACAAGGTCAGCTACGCCCTCGAAGGGAGCATCTTCGTCGGCGGATCGGTCGTGCAGTGGCTGCGCGACGGGCTGGGGATCATCCGCTCCTCGTCGGAGGTGGAGGAACTGGCGGCGTCGGTTCCCGATACCGGCGGCGTCTACTTCGTGCCCGCGCTGACGGGACTGGCGGCCCCGCACTGGGACCAGTACGCCCGGGGCGCGATCAGCGGCATCAGCCGCGGCACGACGGCGGCACACATCGCCCGTGCGGCGCTGGAGGGCATCGCCTACCAGACGCTGGACATCGTGAACGCGATGCAGCGCGACGCCGGAGTCTCGCTGGTGGAACTGAAGGTCGACGGCGGAGCGGCGCGCAACAACCTGCTGATGCAGTTCCAGGCTGACCTGCTCGCGACGAAGGTCATCCGTCCCCGCGTGACGGAGACCACGGCGCTGGGCGCCGCCTACCTGGCGGGGCTGGCCGTGGGGTATTGGGAGAGCATCGGGGAGATCAGGAAGCAATGGCAGGCCGAGCATATTTTCGAACCCGCGGCCGACCGCACGCAGATCGCAAAGGCCGTCGCCGGCTGGGAAGATGCCGTGCGGCGGGTCTTGCATGACAGAAACGAATAAAAGGAAACGGACATGGAAATTACCTTCTTCACCAAATGCCTGTTCGAGTTCATCGGAACGCTGGTGCTCGTACTGCTGGGCGACGGGGTGGTCGCATCGACCATCCTCAAACGATCGAAAGGTTTCGACGGCGGCTGGGTCGTGATTACGATAGCCTGGGGACTGGCCGTGATGTGCGGCGTGCTGATCGCGGGTCCCTATTCGGGCGCGCACCTCAATCCCGCGGTATCGGTGGGACTGGCCGTGGCGGGGTCGTTCCCGTGGGCGTACGTCCCGGGATACGTCGCCGCCCAGCTGCTGGGCGGATTCTGCGGCGCCGTCGTGGTCTACCTTTATTATAAGGACCATTTCGACGCTACGGACGACCCGGCGGCGAAACTGGGCGTCTTCTGCACGATGCCCGCCATCATGAACAAACCGCGCAACCTCTTCTGCGAGGTGGTCGGCACGTTCCTGCTGGTGTTCGTGATCCTGGCCATCGGCAACGAGCAGAACACCCCCGAAATCGGAATGGGAAGTCTGGGAAGCCTTCCGGTGACGATGCTCATCATGGCCATCGGCATGTCGCTGGGCGGCACGACGGGCTATGCGATCAACCCCGCGCGCGACCTGCCGCCGCGGCTGGCGCACGCCCTGCTGCCGATCCGGGGCAAAGGAGGCAGCGGATGGGGGTACAGCTGGGTTCCCGTGGCAGGCCCGCTGCTGGGCGCCCTGGCGGCCGGACTGATCTACGGCTGCGTCTATTTTTGCGGATAAATAAAAAAAGGCTTCGACAATCGAAGCCTTTTTTCGTCATTCTGCCAATCCGAGCGACCTAACCCATTTTCCGACGGCCTCTTTCGAGTTGCGCACCGCGCTGCCGCGGACGGCCAGTCCGTCGGGGACGGTCGACTGCGGGCAGAGTTTGCGGATGTCTGCCTCGCTGCGGCCCATGCCGCTGCCCTCGTGGGTCATGAACGGAATGACGGTCTTGCCCGCAAAGTCGCAGGAGGTGAGGAACGTCGCCACGGGAGGCGCGATCGTCGCCCACCAGCAGGGCGAACCGACGAAAATCACGTCGTACTGCGAAAGGTCGCCGACAGGGTTTTTCAGCGCGGGACGCACCCCGGCTGCGATCTCCTTCTTGCCCTGGTCGACCACAGCCTGGTATTCCGCGGGGTAGGGCGTCGCAGGAACGATCTCGAACAGATCTCCGCCCGTGGCCTCGCCGATCTGCCGCGCCACCTCGCGGGTGTTGCCGCTGTGGGAGAAATAGGCCACCAGCACTTTCTTGGAGGGCTGCTGCGGCTGCGCCCCGGCTCCCGAAACGGCGAAGGCCGCCATCGTCGCCAAAATAAGTCTCTTTTTCATCGTTTTTATCCTTTTACACAATTCCACACTGCAAAAGTAGGGCGGGAAACGGACGCAGGGCATACCCCGATTACGGTTCGTCGTACCATAATTACCGATTCGGGACGGAAGGCGGAGCAGGTATCGAAAATTCTGTTAATTTTGTGACAAACAAAACTATTCAGGACATGGACACGGTGGTTAAATACGACAACATCTTCCAATTCAACGAATCGCGCGGTGTCGAGACGCTGCATCCGCTGGTGAGCGTCATCGACTTTTCGAAATGCGGCCCCGCCCGCTTCGAACGGCAGGTCTACGGCTTTTACACCATATTTCTCAAGGAGGTGAAGTGCGGCGACCTGCGCTACGGACGCAACTATTACGACTACCAGGAGGGCACGCTCGTCTTCCTGGCCCCGGGGCAGGTCATCGGCTACGAAAATAACGGGCAGACCTACCAGCCCAAAGGCTGGGCGCTGCTGTTCCATCCCGACCTGCTGCGCGGCACGTCGCTCGGGCGCAACATCGCGGGCTACACGTTTTTCTCCTACGAGGTGAACGAAGCCCTGCACCTCTCGGAGCAGGAACGCCAGGTCGTGCTGGACTGCCTGCTGAACATCCAGTCGGAACTGAAACACGCGATCGACAAACACAGCCGCACGCTGATCGTCTCGAACATCGAGCTGCTGCTGAATTACAGCACGCGGTTCTACGAACGTCAGTTCATCACGCGCAACAACGTCAACCGCGACGTGCTGGCCGGATTCGAACGCCTGCTGGGCGACTATTTCGCAGGAGACCGCCCCGAGCAGGACGGCGTGCCGTCGGTGCGCTGGTGCGCCGAACAGCTGCACCTGTCGGCTAACTATTTCGGCGATCTGGTGAAGAAGGAGACCGGGAAATCGGCGCAGGAGTATATCCAGCTCAAGGTGATCGACATCGCCAAGGAACGCATCTTCGACCCCGGACGCTCGATCAGCGAAATCGCCTACTCACTGGGATTCCGCTACCCGCAGCACTTCACGCGTCTGTTCAAGAAGGTGGTGGGGTGCTCGCCCAACGAATACCGGAGCGCAAACTGACACAAAAAAACCTTCCGTGGCGCGGAAGGTTTTTTCACACACAAACATTAACAATACAAACAATGCAATGGCTGAAATTCCTGCTTTCATTGTTTCCGGAACAAAGGTCGCGCAAAATTCCGGGACCCGCAATCGCCATTAGTAGGTATTTCGCCCCCGGACAATCCCCTTCACCCTGCCGTTCAGGGAAGTAAGGCGTTTTTTTATTTTGTAATTCGAAATAATGCATTATCTTTGCATGCGAATTCCAACGAACAGGGCGACCGTCCTGTTTCTGAAAATCACATTCAACGGAAATAAACTATGCAAGATCTGAAAGCGCTGGAAGGGAAAAGCCTTGCCGAGCTGCGTGAAATAGCCAAAGTGTTGGGTATTAAGAACGTCATGGTTAAAAAGCGCGAACTGATAGAGAAAATCGCCGGAACGGACTCCCCGAAGGAGGCTCCCGCGGAAAATAAGGACGAAGCGAAAGGGCAGGTTTCGGAAGCCGCCGCAGAGCCGGTGCAGGAAGCAGTCCCGCAGGCCGCGGCACCGAAGGTCAAGGCCCCGCGCGGACGCCGTCCGCGGCTGGCCAAGAACGAAAACGCAGCCCCGCAGCCGGAGGCCGCGGCAGAACCGGAACTCCCGATGGAGACCAAGCCGGCGACGGCTGCCGAACCGGAAGCCGCAGCGGCTGCACCGCAGGCCGAAACGCCCGCGGCAGAGCCTGTGAAGGCCGAACCCAAGCGCCGGGGCCGCAAACCCAAGGTGCAGGAAATGCAGACGGTGCAGGAGGCGGCTCCCGCCGCCGCGCAGGAGGTCCACACGGAACACGCTCCCCGGCACGTCGAGGAGGAGGTCATCACCAAGGACGACTTCGCAGGGGAGATCGAAGGCGAAGGCGTGCTGGAGATCATGCCCGACGGCTACGGATTTCTCCGCTCGGCAGACTACAACTACCTCAATTCCCCGGACGACATCTACGTTTCGCCTTCGCAGATCAAGCTCTTCGGACTGAAGCCCGGCGACACGGTGAACGGCGCGATCCGTCCCCCGAAGGAGGGCGAGAAATACTTCCCGCTGGTGCGCGTGAACGAAATCAACGGTCTGGCCCCGGAATACATCCGCGACCGCGTGCAGTTCGAATTCATGACACCGCTCTTCCCCAGCGAGAAATTCTGCCTCACGGGCAACGGCCACAACAACATGTCCACGCGCATCGTGGACCTCTTTTCCCCCATCGGCAAGGGCCAGCGCGCACTGATCGTAGCCCAGCCCAAGACGGGTAAGACGGTGCTCATGCAGTCGATCATCAACGCCATCGCCGACAACCACCCCGAGGTTTACATCATCGTACTGCTGATTGACGAACGCCCCGAGGAGGTGACCGAAATGGCCCGCAACTCCAAGGCCGAGGTCGTGGCCTCGACTTTCGACGAGCAGGCCTCTCGCCACGTGAAAGTGGCCGAGATGGTGCTCGACAAGGCCAAACGCATGGTCGAGAGCGGACACGACGTCGTGATTTTCCTCGACTCGATCACCCGTCTGGCCCGCGCCTACAACTCCGTGCAGCCCGCCTCGGGCAAGGTGCTTTCGGGTGGTGTCGACGCCAACGCCCTGCACAAGCCCAAGCGCTTCTTCGGCGCGGCCCGCAACACGGAGGAGAAAGGTTCGCTGACGATCATCGCCACGGCGCTGATCGACACCGGTTCGAAAATGGACGAGGTGATCTTCGAGGAGTTCAAGGGTACGGGCAACATGGAGTTGCAGCTGGACCGCAAGCTGGCCAACAAGCGCGTATACCCGGCCGTAGACGTGATCGCCTCGGGAACCCGCCGCGAAGACCTGCTGCTGCCGCGCGACGTGATGAACCGCACGTGGGTGCTGCGCAAGTACCTCTCGGACATGAATCCCGTGGAGGCCATGGAGTTCCTCCAGAAACAGATGGGACTCACCGACACCAACGAGGAGTTCCTCGCCACGATGAACCACTGACCGCACGGACTGCAAACACCCAGGTATAGATGAAAAGACTGATTCTGATGGGCTTGTGTCTCCTTTTCGCCCGCGGGGCGTTCGCGTGGGGACAGAAGGGGCACGACGTGACGGCGCACATCGCCGAATGCCACCTGACGCCCGAAGCGGCGGAGAAGGTCCGCAAGGCGCTCGACGGCTATTCGCCCGTGTACATCGCCAACTGGCTCGACTTCGCCAGCTACTGGCCCGAATACGCCTATTCGAAAACCTGGCACTACCTCAATATCGACGAAGGCGAGACGCTGGAGAGCATGCCCCGGAATCCCAAGGGCGACGTGCTGACGGCGGTGACGGAACTCACGGAGAAACTCAAGTCGGGGCACCTCACGCCCGAGGAGGAGACGATCTCGCTCAAGATGCTGATTCACCTGGTCGGGGACATGCACTGTCCGATGCACCTCGGACGGTTGAGCGACCTGGGCGGCAACAAGCGGCCCGTGCGTTTCTTCGGCCGCGACACGAGCCTGCATTCGGCCTGGGACACGAACATCCCCGAGGCGGCCCACAAATGGAGTTACAGCGAATGGCAGCAGCAGATCGACCGGCTGACGGACGAAGAGGCCGCGCAGATCGCCGCCGGGGAACCGGCCGACTGGGTGAAGGAGACGCACGAAATCTGCAAGGAGATTTACGCCTTCAGCCCCGAAGGGACCGATATTTCGTACGACTACATCTTCAAGTACACGCCCGTCGTCGAACGGCAGTTCCTGCGCGGCGGACACCGCCTGGCCCGCCTGCTGAACGAGATATACCGATAAATACATACGCGCAAGACAAAACCGCCCGCCAATCTATCGATCGGCGGGCGGTTCGTTTCCGGAGCGCCGAATCAGTAATTCAGGTAGGAATTTCCGTAATCCGGCTACTTCGGAAATCCCGTTTTCGGTCTATCTTTGCATTGTGAACGGGAGGGACCGGATTCCGGAACCCGACGAAACGGAAAAAAGGAGGACGATCATGGAATACAGAATTTTGGGCCGAACGGGCCTGCGCGTGAGCGCCGTCGCACTCGGCTGCGAGGGCTTCATCCACAAAACGGCGGAAGAGGTATGCGCCGATTTCGACTTCGCCATCGCACACGGCGTCAACTTCGTCGACATCTACTCGCCGAATCCCGAACTGCGGACGAACATCGGCGCGGCGCTCGAAGGCCGCCGCGGGGACTTCATCATCCAGGGACACCTCTGCACGACCTGGGAGAACGGGCAGTACCTGCGCACGCGCGACCCGAAGAAAACCCTCGCGTCATTCGACCTCCAGCTGCAACAGCTGCGGACGGACTGCCTCGACGTGGGCATGATCCACTACGTCGACGCCGAGGCGGATTTTCACCGCGTCTTCGACGGGGAGATCATCCGCATCGCGCAAAGACTCCGGGAGGAGGGCCGGATCCGGCATATCGGCATGAGCAGCCACAATCCCGCGGTGGCCCGGATGGCCGTCGAAACGGGACTGGTGGACGTGCTGATGTTCTCGGTCAACCCCTGCTACGACCTGCAACCGGCCGGCGACGACGTCGACGCCCTGTGGGCCGAGGAGAGTTACGCCGGTACGCTGCACAACATCGATCCCGACCGCGAACGGCTCTACGAACTGTGCGAAAGGTCGGGCGTGGGCATCGACGTCATGAAGGTATACGGCGGCGGCGACCTGTTGAGCGAGGAGAATTCTCCGTTCGGGAAGGCCATGACGCCGGTGCAGTGCATCGAATATGCCCTGACGCGTCCGGGCGTGGCGTCCGTGATGGTCGGATGCAGGACGCAGGACGAAATCCGGGCCGCACTCGACTGGTGCGGCGCATCGCCCGCCGAAAGGGACTATGCCTCCGCAATGGCCGGCATGGAGCGGTTTACCTGGGAAGGGCATTGCATGTACTGCGGCCATTGCGCCCCCTGTACGGCGGGAATAGACATCGCAGCGGTCAACAAATTCCACAACCTCGCCGTGGCGCAGGGCGAAATCCCGGAAACCGTGCGCGAACATTACGCCGCGCTCACGCACCACGCTTCGGAATGCATCGGTTGCGGCGCGTGCGAAACGCGCTGCCCGTTCGGCGTGGAGATCGTCGCGTCGATGCGCCGCGCGGCGGAACGATTCGGCTATTGACCGCAAATCCGGAAAAAGATGAGACCAGACAACGCAAACAAGGACCGGCAGGCCATAGACCTGCTCTTCGCCGAGAAATGCTCGTGCGTCGTACACAACGGCGACACGATCCGGATATTCCGCGAACGGGGCGTCCGGGACCTCTGGAGGCTGCTGCACGAGGAGCCGGAACTGCTCGACGGCGCGTTCGTGGCCGACAAGGTGGTCGGGAAGGGCGCCGCGGCGCTGATGGCCGCGGGCCGTGTGAGGAAGCTGTTCGCCGATGTGGTGAGCCACGCGGCGCTGGAACTGCTGAACGGGGCCGGGATTCCGGTAAGCTACACGGTCGCCGTGCCCCACATCATCAACCGCGCCGGGGACGGCATCTGCCCCGTGGAGCGGCTCTGCGCCGGGGCGCGGAGCGCCGCGGAGTGCCTGCCGCTGATCGAAGGGTTCCTGACGACCGGCAAGGGCGCACCCTGATTCCGGCGGAGTACGAAAGGACCGTCCGCGGCCTTCGCCCGGGAGACTGCAAGCCACCCGGACCCGGTCCGCCCCAGGCGCGGGGAGACCGAAAAACAAAACAAATACGGAACAATGAACAAGATTCTTTCGATTTTACTGGCCTGCACGGCTGCCGGCGCCGCATACGGCGCGCAGGAGACGGAACAGGCGGCGAAGAACGTCGCGATCGACTCGGTGGTGGTGACGGGGGCGCGCTACGCCTCGGACATCCGCCACCTGCCGATGTCGGTGGCGGTCGTGGGGCGCGACGAGATCGTCCGCCGGCAGGAGGCGTCGGTACTTCCGCTGCTCACGGAGCAGGTTCCGGGGCTGTTCGTCACGGGACGCGGCGTGATGGGCTACGGCGTCTCGGACGGCGCGGCCGGAGGCATCAGCCTGCGCGGCATCGGCGGAGGGTCGGCGGCCCAGATGCTCGTGCTGATCGACGGGCATCCGCAGTACATGGGGCTGTTCGGCCATCCGATCGCCGACGCCTACCAGTCGATGCTCGCCGAGCGGGTCGAGGTGGTGCGCGGCCCGGCGTCGGTGCTCTACGGCTCGAACGCCATGGGCGGGGTGATCAACATCGTCACCCGCCGGCAGCGCGAGGAGGGCGTGAGAACCGGTCTCAATGTGGGCTACGGCTCCTGGAACACCTTGCAGACCGAACTGGCCAACCGCATCCGCAAAGGCCGCTTCACGAGCGTCGTGACCGGCTCGTACAACCGCACGGACGGCCACCGCGCCGACATGGGTTTCGAACAATACGGCGGCTACGCCAAGGCGGGCTACGAAATCAGCCGCCGCTGGAACGCTTGCGCCGATGTGAACCTGACACACTTCAACGCCTCGAATCCGGGCGAGATCGCCGCGCCCGTCTTCGACAACGATTCCCGCATCACGCGCGGCATGGCATCCGTCTCACTGGAAAACAGCTACGACCGGACCTCGGGTGCGTTGAAGTTCTTCTACAACTGGGGCCGTCACCGGATCAACGACGGCTACGACGCGGGCGAGGAACCGCGCGACTACCGTTTCAATTCGAAGGACCGGATGCTGGGCGTCTCGTGGTATCAGAGCGCCGGGCTGTGGCGCGGCAGCCGCCTGACGGCGGGCATCGACTGGCAGCGCTTCGGGGGCCGGGCATGGAACCGGTTCACGGCAGACGGCCGCGAGGAGCCGATCGTGGACCAGACGGAGGACGAAATCGCCGGGTACGCCGATTTCCGGCAGGTGCTGGGACGCCTCGCAATCGACGCCGGGGTGCGTATCGACCGCCACACCCGCACCGGCACGGAGTGGGTTCCGCAGGCGGGCATATCGTTCCGGGCAGCGCGCGACGGAGAGCTGAAGGCGATGGTGAGCAAGGGTTTCCGCAACCCGGTGCTCCGCGAACTCTACATGTTCGGGGTGAAGAATCCCGACCTGAAGCCCGAGCGGCTGTGGAACTACGAACTTTCGTGGACCCAGCGGCTGGCCGGAGGAAGGGTGTCGTACGGCGTCAACCTCTTTTATATCAAGGGCGAGGACATCATCCGTCGCGGCAGGGCCGACGGCCGCAACATCCTGCTCAACCAGGCCCGGATCGAAAACTGGGGCGCGGAGGCCGACGCCGCATGGCGCATCGGCGGGGGATGGAGCGTCAATGCCAATTACAGCTGGCTGCGGATGGAGTATCCCGTGCCGGCGTCGCCCGAACACAAACTCTACGCCGGAGGCGATTTCGAAAAGGGCCGCTGGTCGGTGTCGACGGGCGTGCAGTACGTCGCGGGGCTTTACACGGCGGCGGCTCTCGATCCGGAAGTCCGGGAAGCGGGATTCGTGCTCTGGAACCTGCGGGCGTCGCTGCGCGTAAGCCGTTTGCTGACGATCTTCGTCCGGGGCGAAAACCTGCTGGCCGAACGTTATGAAATCAATGCCGGATACCCGATGCCCCGGGCGACGGTCTTCGGCGGTCTGAAGTTAAACCTTTAATTGAAATAACCATGAAAACAACATCTGTAACAATCTATTCGACCGGCTACCGGGAGACACGGACATACCTCGCGGCGGCCCTGTTCGCGGCGGGCAACATCGTCCTGCCGCAGTTGTGCCATCTCGTGCAGCTGGGAGGCCCCACGATGCTGCCGATCTACTTCTTCACACTCGTCGGCGCCTACAAATACGGCTGGCGCGCGGGACTGCTGACGGCCCTCGCTTCGCCGCTCGCGAACGCCGCGCTGTTCGGGATGCCCGCCGTCGCGGCGCTGCCGGCGATCCTCGTGAAATCGGTGCTGCTGGCCGGGGCCGCAGGGTATGCCGCCCGGCGGTTCAACCGTGTGTCGGTGGCGCTGCTCGCGGCCGTCGTGCTGTTCTACCAGGTCGTCGGATCGGCCGGGGAATGGGCCTTGACGGGCAGCTTCACGGCCGCCATGCAGGATTTCCGGATCGGGATTCCCGGCATGCTGTTGCAGGTATTCGGCGGATACCTCTTCCTGAAATACGTAATACGCAAATAGTCATGATGAAAAAAATCTGTATGATCTCCTTTGTTTTGCACTTCGCGGCCGCAGGCTCCGGTTGTGCGTCGAACAACGACAAAAAGGCGGAGGGCACGGCTCCCGCCAAAGTCTACATGACCCGCGACATCTCGCCCGCGGGGATGAAAGCCGTCTACGAGGCCCTGGGCCGGAAGGCCGAAGGGAAGAAGGTCGCCGTGAAGCTCTCGACCGGAGAACCGGGAGGCAACAACTTCCTGCAACCGGCCCTGATCGGCGATCTGGTGAAGTCGGTGAAGGGCACGATCGTCGAGTGCAACACGGCCTACGGCGGCGGACGCGCCAAAACCGAAGACCACCTGAAAGCCGCCGCCGACCACGGGTTCACGGCCATCGCTCCGGTGGACATCATGGACGCCGAGGGCGAAGTGCGCCTGCCCGTCGAGGGCGGCAAACACCTCACGTACGACATCGTGGGTTCGCACTTCCCGCAGTACGATTTCGTCGTCGTGCTGTCCCACTTCAAGGGGCACGCGATGGGCGGATTCGGCGGCGCGATCAAGAACATCTCCATCGGCATCGCCTCGTCGGCCGGAAAAGCGTGGATTCACTCGGCCGGAAAGACCGAGGACACCGAGAAACTGTGGAGCAGTCTGCCCGCACAGGACGATTTCCTGGAGTCGATGGCCGAAGCGGCCAAGGCCATCGCCGACCATTGCGGCGAGCGGATCCTCTACATCAATGTCATGAACAACCTCTCGGTGGACTGCGACTGCGACGCGCATCCCGAGCCGCCCCGCATGGGCGACATCGGCATCCTCGCCTCGCTGGACCCCGTGGCGCTGGACCAGGCGTGCGTCGACCTGGTGTACGCCTCGCCCGACGAGGGCAAGGTACACCTGATCGAGCGTATGGAGTCGCGCCACGGCATCCACACGCTCGAACACGCCGAGGCCATCGGCGTCGGCAGCCGGCGGTACGAACTGGTAGACCTGGACAAATAGCGGAAGCGGCGGCATGAGAAAGTATCTGATCGCCCTGCTGGCGCTCGTTGCGGCGCTTCCGGTGCCGGGAAGACCGAACCCGCCCGCGCAGGAACAAAACAGGGTCCGGCTGTCGAAAATAACGGTCGATCCAGCCCGCGTGGCGGAGTACAACGCCCTGCTGAAAGAGGAAATCGAGGCTTCGATGCGGTTGGAACCGGGTGTGCTGACGCTCTATGCCGTGACGGAAAAGGAACGTCCCGAAATCGTGACGATTCTTGAGATATACGCCGACGAAACCGCTTACCGACATCATATCGGCACGCCCCATTTTCAGAAATACAAGCAGGGGACGCTCGACATGGTGCAATCGTTGGAACTGATCGACGCCGTGCCGCTGATTCCCGGACTGAAAATCAAATGACAATCCCGGTCCGGTCCGAGCAAGGACATCCCCCAAGGAGGGGATGTCCTTTTTTTATCCCCGGCAGGGTGGGGTCACTCGCCCGGATCGTGCCGGTAGCCCTCCTCGTCGTAGACGGGACGGTCGTCCTCGACGATTTCGTCGATCCCGTCCGGAATCCGGTCGTCGACCGGGATTTCCGTGTCCACCAGGTCCTCCTCGATCAGGTTCTCGTCGCGTTCGCTGCCCGCATAGCCGTTGTTTTCGGTGGAAAGGACCGTGCGGTCGTTCCGGATTTCAAGTTTTCCCATAGCTTTCAGATTTAATCGTTCCCCGGTCCGCCGCAACAACGATACCACGACGGGCGGTTTTCCCGCCTGCTACGCCACCCAGCCGGACAGGAGCCGGAACACGTGTTTGTTCACAAAATGTTCATTAAAAGCCCCGGCGGGTATTCCCTTTGCCGGAAACTATCCCTATATTTGTTTCCGTGCAAGGTTCTCCGCCGGCGGCTGCCGGCCCGGGATCAAAAGGGAACTCCTGTGAAAATCAGGGACTATTCCCGTAGCTGTAAGTTCCGTTGCGTTCCGCACACTCTTTGAGCCACTGGTGAAAACCGGGAAGGCGTGCGGGAGGAGCGAGTCAGAAGACCTGCCTTGCCGGAAAAGGTATCCGCCTTCGGGATTTAGGGCGATACCCGGACCATTTTTACACCGATACGTTTTTCAAGGAAGGAACGACCTTTCCCGCGGCTGCCGCGCAGGAGGGAACGTAACCCCGCACAGTGCCGGAACACAAACAAATATGGGATAGATATGGGTATTTCGGAAATTTACATCGTCAAGCGCGACGGCAAACGCGCCGCCTTTTCGGTCGAAAAGATCAAACGCGCGATCAGCAAGGCATTCCTCTCGGTGGGCGGCTACGCCACGGACGACGACCTCACGTCGGTATTGAGCCGCGTCCGCGTCTCGGACGGCATGTCGGTCGAGGAGATTCAGAACCAGGTCGAGGTGGCCCTGATGGCCGAACGCTACTTCGCCGTGGCCAAGAGCTACATGCTCTACCGCCAGAAGCACACCGAGGACCGCGAGGACCGCGAAAAACTCGAATTCCTCATCAACTACTGCGACGCGAAGAACCCCGCGACGGGGTCGAAATACGACGCCAACGCCAACGTCGAGAACAAGAACATCGCCACGCTGATCGGCGAGCTGCCCAAGCAGAACTTCATCCGCCTGAACCGCCGCCTGCTGACCGACCGCATCAAGGAGATGTACGGCAAGGAGCTGTCGGACAAATACCTGCACCTGCTGAACAACCACTTCATCTACAAGAACGACGAAACGTCGATGGCCAACTACTGCGCCTCGATCACGATGTACCCGTGGCTGCTGGGCGGCACGCTGTCGGTGGGCGGCAACTCGACGCGCCCGACCAACCTCAAGTCGTTCTGCGGGGGATTCGTCAACATGGTCTTCATCGTCTCGTCGATGCTCTCGGGGGCCTGCGCGACGCCCGAATTCCTGATGTACATGAATTACTTCATCGAGCAGGAGTACGGCGAGGATTACTACACGCGCGCCGACGAAGTGGTCGACCTCTCGAAGAAACGGCGCACGATCGACAAGATGATCACCGACTGCTTCGAGCAGATCGTCTACTCGATCAACCAGCCCACCGGGGCACGCAATTTCCAGGCCGTGTTCTGGAACGTCGCCTATTACGACCGCTACTATTTCGAATCGCTCTTCGGGGAGTTCGTCTTTCCGGACGGCTCGAAGCCCCGGTGGGAGTCGCTGTCGTGGCTGCAAAAGCGGTTCATGACGTGGTTCAACCGCGAACGCACGAAAACCGTGCTGACCTTCCCCGTCGAGACGATGGCGCTGCTTACGAAGGACGGCGACGCGATGGACCGCGAGTGGGGCGACTTCACGGCCGAAATGTACGCCGCGGGGCACTCGTTCTTCACCTACATCAGCGACAACGCCGACTCGCTGTCGTCGTGCTGCCGCCTGCGGAACGAAATTCAGGACAACGGGTTCAGCTACACGCTGGGCGCGGGAGGCGTCTCGACGGGTTCGAAAAGCGTGCTGACGATCAACCTGAACCGCTGCATCCAGCACGCCGTGAAGAACGGCATGCACTACCTCACCCATCTGGAGGAGGTAGTGGACCTGGTGCACAAGGTGCAGATAGCCTACAACGAGAATCTCAAGGAACTAAAGGCCAAGGGCATGCTGCCGCTCTTCGACGCGGGGTACATCAACCTTTCGCGCCAGTATCTGACCATCGGCGTCAACGGGCTGGTCGAGGCCGCGGAATTTCTGGGTATCCGCATCGACGACAACGACGACTACGCCGCATTCGTGCAGGGGGTATTGGGGCTGGTCGAGCGCTACAACAAGAAATACCGCTCGAAGGAGGTGATGTTCAACTGCGAGATGATCCCGGCCGAAAACGTCGGCGTGAAGCACGCCAAGTGGGACCGCGAGGACGGGTATGCCGTGCCGCGCGACTGTTACAACTCCTATTTCTACGTCGTGGAGGACGAGTCGCTGAACGTCATCGACAAGTTCCGCCTCCACGGACGCCGCTACATCGACCGCCTCACGGGCGGCTCGGCCCTGCACATGAACCTCGAAGAGCACCTCTCGAAGGAGCAGTACCGCCACCTGCTGCGCGTGGCGGCTGCCGAAGGGTGCAACTACTTCACGTTCAACATCCCCAACACGGTGTGCAACAAGTGCGGCCACATCGACAAACGCTACCTGAAGGAGTGTCCCTCGTGCCACTCGGACGACGTGGACTACCTGACGCGCGTGATCGGCTACATGAAACGCGTCTCGAACTTCTCGGCGGCGCGCCAGCAGGAGGCGGCGCGGCGCTATTACGCCAAGGCGGAGTAGGATGGTGCGGTATCACAATTTCGACATCGTGTTCGCGGAGATTCCCGGCGAAACGACGCTGGCGTTCAATATCACGGGCTGTCCCAACCGCTGCCCGGGATGCCACAGCCCGCACTTGCAGACGGACGAGGGGTGCGTACTCGACGACGCGGAGCTGCTGGCCCTGCTGGCCTGCTACGGACGTTCGGTGACCTGCGTCGCATTCATGGGCGGCGACGCCGAGCCGCACAAGATCGCCCGGCTGGCAAAGACAGTGCGGAAAACCTATCCGGTGCTGCACACGGCGTGGTACTCGGGCCGGGAAGAGTTGCCGGAGGGTTTCGAGTCCGCGGCGTTCGACTACGTCAAGCTGGGCGGATGGGTCGAGGCGCTGGGTCCGCTGACGGCACCGGCGACCAACCAGCGGCTCTATCGGGTCGGACAGGACGGGACGATGGAGGACATCACGGAGCTGTTCCGGCGCAAGCCGTGACGCGACGCCATTTTGCCGGTGGGAGCCGGAAATCCAGAGATTAGTTCAGCGTTGTCTGCCATGCAACGGTTTACGGCCGGCTCCCACGGCAAATATCGCGAAAACCGCCCGGAATGGGCGGTTTTTTTCATAACTTTGCCGTATGGATCATTCGTTTCGATACACCGCCGCGGATTTCACGGCGGAATTGCCCGCCGCCGACTACGTCGCCCGCTTCCGCGACGCCGAACGGGTGGGCGGCTACTGCCGGGAGTGCGGCAACTACGGCCGCAGCTGGGGATGCCCGCCGTTCGGGTTCGACGCAGGGGAGTACGTCACGCGCTACGGCACGGCCCTGCTCGTCGCCACCAGAATCACGCCCGAAGAGCCGGGTCTCCCGGCCTCCGAAGCGGGACGCCTGATCCTTCCCGAACGGCAGCGGCTCGAACGGCTGCTGCTGGAGATGGAAGGGCAATACGGCGGACGGTCGTTCGCCTACGTCGGAACGTGCATCCATTGCCCCGAGGGAAGCTGCACGCGCCCCGAAGGCAGGCCCTGCCGCCATCCGGAACTGGTGCGGCCGTCGCTCGAAGCCTGCGGGTTCGACGTGGCGCGCACGGCCTCCGAACTGTTCGGAATCGAGCTGAAGTGGGGCAGCGGGGGCCGCATGCCCGAGTACCTGACGCTCGTATGCGGATTTTTCCACGACGCAGAATCGGTCGTATGGAACGGATAAGGGCGGTTTTCAACTGGAGCGGCGGCAAGGATTCGGCGCACGCCCTGCTGCGGACCGTCCGGTCGGGCAGGTACGAGATCGTCGCCCTGCTGACGACCTTCGACCGCGGCACGCGCCGCTCGTCCATGCACGGGATCCCCCTGCCGCTGTTGCAGGTACAGGCCGAAAGCATCGGCATTCCGCTTTACGCCGCCGACCTGCAGGAAGCCTGACGCGCGGTCAGACGTTGAGCTGATTGCCCTCGGCAAAGAGGGAATCGAGGATCAGGCGCAGCTCGGAGAGGAGTTCTTCCTCGTCCAACCCGCCGTTCAGGGAGAAGAATTTCCCCGGAGGCGTGCAGTACTGCACCGTCGAGGCCGCTTCGCAGGACTCGATGCCGCAGATGATGACCGCATCGACATCGTCCTCGTGGCGCAGCATGGCGTTGTAAAATGCCAGCAGGTAGCGCGGGGTGCTTATCGGCGGAACAAGCACCATCGTTCCCGATGCGTCGAACTTGTCGGGCGAGTTGATCACCTTCAGGCCGTACTGGCCTGCGATCCGGCCGGCGGTCTTCGCCGGAACTCCATACAGTACGATATTCATAAGCGTTCGTTTTTGAAAAAAGCGCGGCCGACTGCGAATCTCTTCCGGCCTGTTACGGCAGTAACGCGTCCGTCTTTACCGCACCTTTTTGTGTTTAACCGAATATCAGTATCAAAAGCTGGGCCGCCAGCACCCGCAGGAACATCGACAGCGGGTAAACCGTCGCGTAACCGACCGACGGAGCGTCGGACGAGGTCTGCTCGGCCGAATAGGCCAGCGCAGGCGGATTGGTCGAGGCCCCCGAAAGAACGCCGATCAGCGTATAATAGTTGAGTTTGTAGTAGAAGCGTCCGAAAATGCCCGCCAGCAGGAGCGGCACGACGGTGATCACGGCCCCGTAGGCGATCCAGACATATCCGCCCGCCGCGAGCGTCGGCACGAACTCCTCGCCCGCGCCCAGTCCCACACCCGCCAGGAAGAGCGAGATGCCCACCTCGCGCAGCATCAGGTTGGCCGACATCGTCGTATAGGTGACCAGTTTGTAGTGCGGTCCGTAGCGGCCGATCAGGATGGCCACGATCAGCGGACCTCCGGCAAGCCCCAGTTTCACGGGCTGCGGAACGCCCGGAATCCAGAACGAAATGCTGCCCAGCACGACGCCCAGCGCGATGCCGATGAAAATGGGAATCAGGTTGGGGTGGTTGAGCCGCTTGAGCGAGTTGCCGAAAAGCCGCTCGGCATGGGCCACCGACAATTCGGGTCCCACGACCGTCACGCGGTCGCCGATCTGCAATTGCAGGTTGCCGGAGGCCACCAGGTCGATGCCCGAACGGTTGATGCGCGTGATCGTGACGCCGCAGGTGGAACGGACCCGCAGTTCGGAGAGGGTCTTGCCGTTCAGTTCGGGCTTGGTGATCAGGATGCGCCGCGAAATCATCGTCTTGTCATGGACCATCGGCTCGGCGTCGACCTCCCGTCCGAGCAGAGCCACCAGCGCCTCGACATCCCGGGGCGCGGCGATCAGCAGGATGCGGTCGCCGCAATGGAGCGCCGTCGAAGCGTCGGCCAGTTCGGGACTCCCGCCGCCGCGGCTGATGCGCGAAATGACGAAATCCCGCAGCGCAAGGTCCCGGATCTCGGCCACGGTCTTGCCGTTGACGGCGGCATTGCCGATCTCGACGGAAAGACGCCGGGTCGTCAGGTCTTTCTGCGCGTCCGAGTCCTGTCCGGCGGCGGCCTCTTCGCGCTTCACGTCGATGCGCAGCAGGTAGCGGAGCCCGATCAGCGTGAGGATGGCTCCCACGACGCCCAGCGGGTAGGCCACGGCGTAGCCCGTGGCGATGTCCGGGGCATCGGCTCCGGCGTGCATGTCGCTGAAAGCCTGCTGGGCGGCACCCAGTCCGGGCGTGTTGGTCACGGCGCCCGACATCACGCCGACCATCGTCGTCATGGACAATCCCGTAATATAATAGAGCGCCACCGTCGTGGCGACACCCAGCGCCACCACCAGCACCGCCAGCTTGTTGAGCGTGACGCCGCCCTTGCGGAACGAGGAGAAAAATCCGGGTCCGACCTGCAGGCCGATCGAATAGACGAAAAGGATCAGTCCGAACTCCTTGAGGAAGTGCATCAGGTGTTCGTCGATATTCATACCGAAATAGCTGAAGGCGATGCCGACGAACAGAATGCCCGTCACACCCAGCGACACCCCGGCGACCTTGAGTTTGCCCAGCATGACACCCAACGCCACGACCAGCGCCAGAATCAGCACCGAGTGGGCCACGCCTCCGCCCCAAAGCGACTCGGAGCCAAATAACAATCGTTCGATTAATTCCATATCCAATCCTCATCCGGTCGGCTTCCGTCCGGGAAAAATCCCGTGAGCCGAAAGGTGCGACACCCGGCGGCAAAGTCCGACATAAAACAATAAGCATTACATAACCGATGTCAAATACCCATCCCCCGGGGTCTCACGACGTCGAATCGGCCTGGCAGGTCTTCTGACTTGCTCCTGTTCCGAAGCCTTCCCGGTCCTTGCGGGCCAGTGGCGAGATGTTCGGAGCCTTCACGGAGTTTCACAGCAGCGGGACTGTCCGGGATTTGCACCCGATTCCCTTTTCACCCTTCTTCCACGCCCGGGAAGGAGAGCACCAAACCTGCGGCAAAGATAACGCTTCTTTCCGAGAAACCGCCCGAAATCGCGGATTATTTTCACCAACCGCAGCCAGAAAGCGCCGGAAAGGATCCCATTCCGGCTTGCGCTTCCACCCGCAAAAACATCCCCAATATTACTTTAATGTACCAAATCCGAATTCAGTCGTTTCTACACATCTATTTTCCCTTTTGCTCTTGCCGCATTTTTGTTAACTTTGCAACAATTATCTTCAGCCATTAATTTATGGGAAACGCATTGCATCCAAATGAACGAACTTTGATTTACATGCTGCGAAAGATATCGGTCGCATTGGGCAAAACCATCGTCTCGCTCATACTGATCGCCTTGCTGGCAATCTTTGTGACAAGCGTAAGCCCTGTATATGATTTCAGTGAGGCTAAACCCTTCAGCGGCCCCGACATTTTTAACCCATACCGGGGGGGGGAATCCGACATATGCTGGAAACGAGCCAATTTTCATACACATACGCGCGTAAAGGGCATCCTGAACGAGTGCGAATATTGGCCGGCCGAAACCGATGAAGCCTACCGGAAATTCGGATATGACATCGTAACATTCTCGAATCACAATGAATTGACCCTACATCCATACGATTCCCTGTTGCAGGTCAATGTCTACGAACACGGTATCAACCTATTCAAATACCATAAGCTGGTATTCGGTTGCGACGAAGTCAACCGCTTCGATCATTTGATCCCGCTTTTCGCTTCCCAAAAACAATTCCAGTTAGACCTGCTCGGAAAGGAGTCCGATTTCATCCAGATGAATCACCCCTTAAGAACGACGGGCACGTCGAAAAGCCTCATGCAGAAACTCGGCGGTTACAGGATCATGGAACTCGACAGCGGAAAGAGCACCGAAAACGAGTATTGGGACTGGGCGTTGAGCGCCGGGCATTACAGTTTCGGACTGGCCAACGACGACCTGCACTATCCTGATAAGTCCAGTCGTATCGCCGTAAGGTGCAATTTCCTGCATTGTCCGTCGGCGAGGTATGAAGACATAAAGGAAACGCTTCTCGGAGGGTGCTATTATGCGATGCGCATTCCCGACTACGGACATGGGGACTGGGAGGTGAAATACGCAAGAAACAGGAATCTGCCGTCGGTCGAGAAGATCGGCCTCGACGGCGAAACGATCTACATCGCCTTGTCGCGCCAGGCGGACAGTATCAAGGTGACGGGGCAGGATCACACCACTCTGTCGCTGGCCCGGAACTCGTCCGAGGCCAGCTATACCATGGCGGACGACGACCCCTACGCACGCATTACCGCCTACTTTCCCGACGGTGAGGTGATCTACACCAATCCGTTCGCACGATACGACGCTTCCGTGGCACAAACTCCCTATATGGCTCCGTCGCATACGGTAAACATCCCGTTGACGATTCTTTTCAACTTTACGCTTCTTGTCCTGTGCGCGGGAGTGATCCTTATATTTTATAAAACAGTTATCAAATGGTAAAATTTCTGAAAGAAAAGACCGACCTCACCCGCATATCTTCGGTACTCAGCCTGTTTACGCTCGTGGCGTTCCACTGGCCGTTCTTCCGGCTGGTGCTCGGCAACATCGAAGGGGGCTTCAACGGCGTATTGATCACCGGAGGGCTGGGCGTGCTGATGTTCGCGCTCAATTTTCTCGTCTATTACCTCGTGCTCTTTCTCGGACGCTTCGTCGGAAAGTGCATCCTTGCCTTCACATTCATAGGCAATGCCATAAGCCTCTATTTCATAAACACATACCAGGTGCTCATCACGGACAAGATGATGGGGAACGTATTCAACACCCGGTATTCGGAGGCTTCCGGATTCTTCTCATGGTCTGCCGTATGGTATCTCCTCTTCCTGGGTGTGGTTCCATGCATCTACATTTTTGCAAGGCGGTTCGACTACGGAAGCTGGAAGCGTTTTTTCGCCCGCACGGGCATCGCACTGGCGGTTTCTTTGGCCATCGCGCTGGTCAATATGCAGAACTGGCCGTGGATCGACCGCAACGCGCCCAAGCTCGGCAGTCTGGTCATGCCGTGGTCGTATACGGTCAACTCCGTACGCTACTACAATTCCGTAAAGAAGCAGAACCGGAAAGAGATTCCCCTGCCCGACGCGAAGATCGTTTCCGACGGCAAGGATGTATGCGTGCTGATAATAGGAGAATCCGCCAGAAGGGAGAATTTCTCTTTATACGGATACGGCAAGCCGACCAATCCGCTTCTGGAGAAAGACAGTGTAACCGCACTGATTGCAGATGCGGCCGCGACCTATACCACGGCAGGCGTGAAGGCCATTCTCGACCACAAGCCTTCCAACAAACTTTACGAAATCCTTCCGAACTATCTCTGCCGAAACGGCGTGGATGTGGTATGGCGCAGCAACAATTGGGGAGAGCCTCCCGTACATATCGACAAATACTACAAGCCGAAAGAGCTCAAGGAGCGGAATCCCGAAGCCGACGACAGGTACGACGGCATTCTGCTCGCAGGCCTCCGCGAAGAGATACTCTCCGGCAGCAAGGACAAGATGCTCGTCGTACTCCATACCAGCACGAGCCACGGCCCCACGTACTATAAGAAATACCCGCCGGAGTTCGAGGTGTTCAGTCCCGTATGCACTACGGTGGAGATGTCCAAAGCGGATCCGAAGGAGCTGATGAATGCCTACGACAACACCATCGTCTACACGGATTATCTCATTCATTCCGTAATAGAAATTCTTCGCGGGATTCCCCAAAGACGCAGTTGCGTGATCTTCGTATCCGACCACGGAGAGTCCCTCGGCGAGGGGAATCTGTATATGCACGGCGTGCCCATACTTGTCGCGCCGAAGGAACAGATCGAGATTCCGTTCATCGTGTGGACATCGGATGAAGCGATGAAAATAGATACGGAGAAAAAGGTGGGCCAGTATCATGTCTTTCACAGCGTCCTGTCATTCCTCGGGATCGACAGCCCTGTCTATGACGAATCATTGGATATATTCCAGCCACCTCACAAAAGATAACCCGCCCAAGAGCATATTTTCACATGCGGGAACAATCAAAAAATCGCTTAACTTGTCATAACCAACAAATTAAGCGATTTTTTTCGTACCCGGAGCCGGGATCGAACCGGCACGGCCATTACTGGCCACAGGATTTTAAGTCCGGCGTGTCTACCGATTCCACCATCCGGGCGCAGTCTTTCGCCGAAAGACGCCGGCAAAAGTACGAAAATATTTACGATTTGCCAAAATCTATGTAATTTATCATCGCCGCATCGTCGTCGGGACGGAACCAACGGATTTCCGGATCGCGGCGGAACCAGGTGAGCTGCCGTTTGGCATAGCGGCGCGAATTGCGCTTGATCAGTTCCACGGCCTCGTCATAGCCGATACGCCCGTCGAAGTAATCGAAAAACTCGCGGTAGCCGACCGTCTGCAACGCATTCAGTTCCCGGTAGGGGTACAGCGCCCGCGCCTCGGCTTCCAGACCGTCGGCAAGCATGCGGTCCACCCGGCGGTTGATGCGGTCGTAAAGCTCCTCGCGCGGCAGGTCGACACCGATTTTCACGATCTCGAACGGACGCGCACGCCGTATGCCGGTACGCTGCCGGGAGTAGGGCATGCCGGTTTGAAGGCAGACCTCCAGCGCACGCATGACACGCGCCGGATTGTCGAGGTCGACAACCCGGTAATACTCCGGGTCCAGTTCCCGGAGCTTCTCGGCAAGCGCCCCGAGTCCCTCCTCCGCCAGCTGGCGGTCCAACTCCCCGCGCAGCGATTCGTCGGCCTGCGGCAGGTCGTCCATACCTTCGCACAACGCCCGGACGTAAAGCCCCGAACCGCCGACGGCAACGACGTAATCGTGGCAGGCAAAAAGTCTTTCGAGCCGCGCAAGGGCCTGGACCTCGTATTCCCCGCAGTTCAAGCGATCCTTTATATCACGCGAGGCAATAAAATGATGTTCAACAGCTTGAAGCTGATCGACAGTGGGCTGCGCCGTGCCGATCGGCATTCCCCGGTAAACCTGCCGGGAATCGGTCGAAAGGATCGGTGCCGCGTAATGGCCGGCCAGACGGATGCTCAAATCCGTTTTGCCCGAACCCGTCGGCCCGACGACGACCAGCAGCCGTTTAGTACTCATCGTCGTAATTATCGTCGCCCTCGAAATCGCTGAATTCGCTCATCACATCGCCGAAAATCGACCCCTCGTCGTCCACGCGCGTTTTCGACGGGTCGTACTGGTCGGGAGCGGCGGCCTGTGCGTAGATTTCACGCGGATAGGAAGCCCCTTTATCGGCCTCGAAGGTTCCGGTAAGTTCCAAAAAATAAGCCCGGTCGCCGAACATGTCGAAGAGATAGATCAGACGGTCGCGGCGGTTGTGGATGATCTGGCCGAGCGTCACGCTCTCCATCGCCGCGGGAGCATCCCCGGAGCCGTCGCCCATGTCCACGATCGTGAATTCGCGCTGTTTCTCCCAGCGGTCGTCGGCCGTGAAGAACGAAGCCATACAAGGCTCGTACTCAAGCGACTGAAGGATGAAATTATGGAAATCGAGCAGCGTCATGTCGTACAGCGCCTCGTAATCGCGCACGAAATTGTCGTTCTCGTCGCTCAACATCCGGAATCGGAAAACCATCGACATTGCAGTAGTATTTTTAGAATATTGTTCCGTTACGACACCAAATATAACACTTTTTGTCAATCCAACGCCGCAAGCCACGCAAGAACGTCGCGGTCGTCGGGATAATCGGTCAGGGCCGGGGACTGTGCGCAGCCGAAACCGGCGCGGCGGCTGTGGGGGAGACACCCGGTGACGACGCATTGCAGTTCGCCGTCGTGCCCGGCAAGCCATGCGGCCACTTCGTCCAACGCCGTGTAGTGCGCATAGGCGATCAGGCTCAACGCCGCCGGAAAGGCGCATTGTTCGACAGCCACGGCACATCCCAGATCGACAAACGGCCGTCCCTGCATCTCCAGCAAGGCTCGCTGCTGTCTGTAATTGTTTATATACTTATCGTTTACGGGCAGCATTTGAAGCGCAGGTTCATATCCTTCCGGCATGAAAATCAGCGACACGCTGCGACACCCCAGCCCGGAATAGGCCCAGATGTCGTCGGCCAGTCCGGCAAGCTGTTCCGGCGTCTCACGTCCCGAAAGCACGGCTACCGACTGGCGGCTGCCCCGCAGCAAGGAGGGAATGCCGGCGTAATGCGCCCGGAAATAGCGGTTGGCGTTGTCGCTGCCGGTGGCGATCACAGCGTCGACGGGCGACGTTCCGTCGTACAGCCCGACCGGCACGGAAGGGTCGATTTCGCGCAGCAGCCCCACGACATATTCCATCAGCACGGAATCCTTGGCGGAGGGCTTCACGAGGCAGCCGTGGCCGCTCACAAGCACGCACAGCAGGTCGAAAAAACCGACGAGCGGGATATTTCCGGCCATGACGACCAGCACGCGCCGCGGCGCCGCAACCGGAAGGGCAGGGTAGTTCGCCAGCCAGGCTTCGAGCTTTTCGCGTTGCAGCATGTCGCAGGCGACCGCGCGCACCGCACGGCGGACATCGGCGGGCGCAAACCAGCCGTTGGCACGACAGGCGGCGTCCATAACCGCGCGCGTCGCATCGTCATCGCCGAAACCGAGCAGACGCGCGCCCAATGCGGAAAATGTTTCGATCGTGTTCTTCATGGCTACAAAGATACTATTTCGCGTTGTAATCCGCACATTTTTCCCAAAGTTGTGTTATTTTTGCAAAAGGGCATACAATAACATGCCAACGACCATGGAGAGAAATCTGAAAGAGGCGCTGCAACACCGGCGCAGTTATTATGAATTGACCCCCGAATCCCCGATCGACGACGCACGGATCGAGGAAATCGTGCGTTTCGCGATACAGCACATCCCGTCGGCCTTCAACTCGCAGTCGACGCGGCTGGTGCTCCTGATGCACGAACAGCACAAAGCGTTCTGGGAGATCGTGAAACGGACCCTGCAAGCCATCGTTCCCGCGGAGGCGTTCGTCGCCACGGAGCAGAAGATCGACCGCAGTTTCGCATCGGGGTACGGCACGGTGCTTTATTACGAGGACACGACCGTCGTGCGGAAACTGCAGGAACAGTTCCCGCGCTATGCGGACAATTTCCCGATCTGGTCGGAGCACACCTCGGCCATGCACCAGCTGGCAGTATGGACGATGCTCGAAGACGCAGGGTTCGGCGCATCGCTCCAGCATTACAACCCGCTCATCGACCGCGAGGTGCGTGAACGCTGGAACCTGCCCGGAGCGTGGCGGCTGATCGCCCAGATGCCGTTCGGACTGCCGGGCGGAGAACCGCAGGAAAAGAGTTTCGAGCCTTGGGAAGAGCGCATACGGATATTCAAGTAAAGCACCCGGAGGCCAGCATATCGTAAAAAAATTGCAGAATGCGTTTGAAAAATTTGGAGTTTCGGATTTTTTAGCTACCTTTGCACTCGCAATTACGAAACATGCTTTTGCGGAAATAGCTCAGTTGGTAGAGCGCAACCTTGCCAAGGTTGAGGTCGCGGGTCCGAGTCCCGTTTTCCGCTCCAAAGAGGTCATTTTGACCTCTTTTTTTGTTGCGCAAAGCGACGCAAATAGAAGCAAATAATCCTGTATATCAACGATATGCGGGATTATTTCGTTTTCCGGACATAGCAAAGGAACGCATACGAAAGCAGGTCACTAAAGTGCTTAATCGTGGTACATGGGTACGAGTTGTGAAAATGTACCACGCGAATGGTGATAATGCGCTGAACGACATCGGTTTGCTCCAAACATTCAGGGCTTTTCAATCGTAGGGATTGTTAAACTAAACCGAATTTTGGACGATGGAAAGAAAACGATTTTGCGTGACCTTTTTTCTGCGCAGGGCACGAACCAACAAGGCGGGACTGGCCCCGATTCTCGCCCGGATCTCCACGAACGTAGGGTTGAATTTTTCAAAATTAATTGATTCCCTCAAAAATAAGGATGATAAGAATTCGTAAATAATAATATATAAAGCACTTATGATCTATTTGTCCTTTCTGTCTTTTAGTTCTATATCATGAAAGAATTCCTCAAAAGAAATATCATAGAATTTGCATAATGCCGATAAGGTACTAACTGTAATATTAGAGTTGCCAGATTCGATGCGCCCCAAATGTATACCTGAAAGTCGATAAGCCTCGGCTTGAGTAATACCTTTTGACTCCCGTAAGCTTTTCAATTTTATAGCGACAAGGTGCATTAATACTTCGTTATGTCTTTGATTTTTCATACAATACACGTTATGGATTAGGCATACCTTTGAAAAATTCTTTCAAAGACACATTGTAATAGGTGCAAAGTTCCGCGAGCGTACTCAATGTTATATTGTACTCTCCGCGTTCGATCCGTCCCATATGTAGTTCTGTATCAATATAAACAATTTGCTGGGATAATCCTCTGTCTTCCCTTAACTGTACTAATTTTTCAGCTATAGCCTTAATTAATACATCATTACGCCTTTGTCTTTTCATAATACAAAGGAACCTATTAATGACATAAACATCTGGGATGTATTTGTCATTAAAGCCAATAAAAATTACTATCTTTGTTCCTGAATTATAAAGGCAGAAAACGGGCCATCATTTGAAAAAAGATGAAAAGATGTTATCTTTGTATTTGAATAGTACGGCATAGCCGACAGACATAACATTATAGAGGGTAAACAACTCTTTATATCTTTAGTGTGAACTTGGGAGCCTCTTCGGAGGTTGTTTAGCTGGGTATAAAAGTTGTCAGTCCTTGTTATGTCCTGCCCTTTAGGGGTAGGACAAGCAAGGGCGCAGGACAGCTACCAGCAACGGGTTCCCAAGACCTACACTAAAGGGCTGCAAATGCGCCCCTTTTTTATTTTCCTCTGGGGCGCACTCACACAATCTCAACCCCGGTATTATGTCACGGCAAATCAATCGAAAAGAGGCGTTTTTGGCAT
>ERZ824473.499-NODE-499-length-70138-cov-4.647004_pt1 | contig 70138 bp, 67 predicted proteins | sample MGYA00519874_ERZ824473 | MGnify/ENA primary metagenome ERZ824473 (study PRJEB31778, sample SAMEA3449151) | human gut metagenome | biome: human gut; feature: human-associated habitat; material: faeces | place: United Kingdom | collected 2010/2012 ... | reverse complement strand
ACCGTACGTACAGTGCTGTGAGAGGACGGCGGTTAGGCACCGCCTCCTACTCGATGCTATCATTATTTTTCTGTTGCTTTAATTAAAGTTGTATTTAATTCATTCTGTGAAGAAGTATCAAGTGTATACTTCTTGTCAGATTTTACGATTTTAGCTGTTACAGTAGTTTTATCACCGTAAACAGGTTTCTTTGCTAAATCATTTAAGTATGATGCAATTGCCTGTCCATACATATTATAATATGCAGTAGTATCTGTTGATTTTGGATTTTCTTTCTGGAACTTCTTTAAAGCATTCTGAGCAAGTTCTGTACATTTTTCTGTTGTTAAACCAAGATGAAGTGGTGTAACTTCTACAGAAACTTCAAATCCATCATCTGTTTTCTTTGCATCACCTACAGTGTATTTTGCATTTTTAAATACAGCTACAAGAGCTTGGCGGATGCTTTCTTTTGTTTCATCATTTACAGTAATGCCTGTCAACATAGAAGTAACGTTGTTGTCAATACCTTTGTTGTATACCTTTTCTACTTCAGAAACTTCAGAATCACAAAGTTTAGCATATTCATCAAAATCTGCTTTCATTGTAGAATCTAGGTAACCCTTTACATAGCCAGCAGCATCAAATGAAGTTACGCAGCCCGTTACCATGCTTGCTACAACTGTGATCATGCACAATAGAGCGAATAGTCTTTTTTTCATAATTCGTATTCTCCTTTTTTGAAATATTTAATTTTAGAGTAACGTATCTATTATAATAGATAATACAAAAAAAAGCAATAAAAGTGTAAATAAATGTATATATTTAGTTAATAATGCTAGAAGCAGCACTAGGTTCTGTTTAAGCTGACTTTGCTTTTTCTGTCATTAGCTCCTTTATATTTGCACGTTCATGTTCTTCCAACCAAACAATGCCAAGGGCTGGAAGCGTAGGAAGAATACCAATCAAAGCACCTAGTGATTGAAAGGAAAAGCTGGCGATACAGGAGATGACTACGCCTATATGAAAGAATAATAAAACTCTGCCATAAAAAATACCTTTGTGTAATGCTTTTTGATCTTTGCTATAAAAATATTCGGTAAAAGATGTAATGAATTGTCGTAGATTATTGGTAGAAAAGATAGTTGCACTATTGTATCCTTCTGCTCCGGAAAAACTACACCATTGCATTGCCATAGCGAAAAACAGAGGATAGAGTGACAGTAAAATATTTGTATCTTTTGGAAGAAAAGCAACGATGATAAATGCAGCAACATCTACCAAAATGCTGATTATTTTTAAGTGATAATTGGAAAATAGTTTGGGAATCAATACAGTAGAAGCTAATCCGGCAATATAAACAAAGACACCGAGTAGACGGTACAACCATAAATTGTCGTTACGACCACCAAAATCAAGAGCCAAAGAAATCATATTTGCAGTTTGGGCAGAACCAAACAGATCATTGTGGTTGAGAATAGCAAAGCCACCAGCAAAACCGCCAATCAGTGCCATATTCAAGTGGATAAGAACAGGCAAATTTTTTTTCATAAAAAAGCCTCCTATTTAATTTTTCATGAATTTTTTTCGTATTAAGGTGTTATTACGTGACTATGCTTTGGTAAGCCATTTTTCTATTTTTAATGCCAGCGTAATAAACATGTTTATTTTATAGCAAATCGGAAAAAATTGCAAATAAAAGCATTACTGCTTTTTTGAGGGGAGTATGGTATTATTAATCTAAACTTAATCTTTCTTAAAAGAGGCTTTAAGAAAACCTTGTTATAGTAGTTCTTGTAAATAAGAAATATGCGAGAACAAAAAAGAAAGGAATAAGGTGAAAAATATGGAACAATTCGAAAAAGTAGAAAAATTAAGAGTAAGAGCGGGTATTAGTTATGAAGAAGCAAAAGAAGCACTGGAGGCAAATGATTGGGATTTATTAGATGCTATGATTTGGCTGGAAAAGCAAGGAAAAGTTTCAGCACCAGAGCAGGAAAGCTATTCTACACAGACAGAAAATGAGGAGCAAATGTTTTCTGTGCAAGATATGATTAAGCAAAGCGAATACAAAGAGCAGGAAAGCTTTGGAAAAAAGCTGGCAAGATTATTGAAAAAGCTGTGGATTAAGAGCAAGGAAAATGATTTTGTAGTAAGCAGACGGGAAAAAGAAATTTTTAATGTACCAGTTTGGGCTTTTGTACTTATTTTATTGCTTGCTTGGCATATCGTGCTTCCAGCCATGATTATTGCATTATTTTTTGAGTGTCATTATTTCTTTCGTGGGAAAGATGATTTAGGAAAGGTAAATGAGGCAATGGAAAAGGCGAGTGCTTTTGCGGATAAGGTAAAGGATGAATATAATAAGCTATAGTCGTTGTTAAAAATAATTACATTACTAGAAAGTGAAATAAAGGAGCAATGTCGATTGGAAAGATCATATTGGATGATGAAGTAGAGTTTCTTGTGTGAGAAAAGGAGCAAATATGGCAAGTAAGATATTGATTGTGGAGGATGACGAGGGATTGGCTCGTTTTATTGAATTGGAATTATCCCATGAAGGATATGAAATTATAAAAAAAGATAATGGTCGTGAAGGTTTGGAATGTGCATTACATGAGAATTTAGATTTGATTTTACTGGATATTATGCTTCCAGGCCTAAACGGCTTGGAAGTTATGAGAAGGCTTCAGATGGAAAAAGATACGCCAATTATTTTACTGACGGCCAGAGATGCGGTAATGGACAAAGTTGCAGGATTGGATGCAGGTGCAGTGGATTATGTTACAAAACCGTTTGCGATTGAAGAATTATTGGCGAGAATTCGTGTGGCACTAAAATTACATGGAAACCAAAATAGTATCAGAAATACATCAGCAGCTATAGAGGGAGAGCTATCTTGGGGAGAGTTAAAGCTTTGTAAACAAAAACACCGAGTATGGTATGGTACAGATGAAATCATACTTACAAATCGGGAATTTTTAATGCTTCAGACGTTGTTGGAAAATGTGGATATTGTGTTGACAAGAGAAACACTTTTGGAACGGGTATGTGGATATCATTATGTTGGGGAAACTAATGTAGTGGATGTATATATCCGTTACTTGCGTTCTAAAATTGACGAAGTATATGGAGTGAAAATGATCGAAACGGTTCGTGGTGTGGGATATGTGATTAAAATGTATGAATAAAGCGGAGAGGAGTAGGCATGAGTAGGGAAGAAAAGAAAGGAAATACCCAAACGAAGAAAATGACTTCTATTGTACGAAAATTACAATGGCATATGGCTAGAAAAGCTTTTTTTCAGTACATAAAAATGGATGTATTAATCTGTATTCTACTTGCTGTTGGCTGGTTGTTAGATCGGGAATATGTTCAAGTGGGAACGATTTCCATTTATAATAGCCGAAAAATCATACATGTAAGAACTATTCGCAAATGGTGTTATCTTGTACAAAATAAGCAGGGGGAAAAATTGCTGGAGCTACCTTTGTATAATGGGTTATGTGTACTGGGAATATGTATGGGGATTGTATTCTTTTTTCAATTGATAGCAGTGGTTACATTGTTTGTGAAAGAAGAATGGAAAATCCGAGGTATGCTTCATCCGATTAATGAAATAGCGTTAAAAGCGGATGAATTGAGTCGTATGGAATTTACGGGGGAAAAGTATCAGGTGATAGAGGATGCGATTTCAAAATTGCAGCCAGAAGAGGAGATTTCTTTTGGGGACAAGGATTTGCAAGGCATTGAAGCGGCAATGAATAATTTATTATACCGAATGCGTGAGGTAAATAAGCAACAGGCACGTTTTGTAAATGATGCTTCCCACGAACTTCGCACCCCGATTGCGGTAATTGAAGGATATGTAAATATGTTAGCCAGATGGGGAACAGAGGATGAGAAAGTATTGGAGGAATCCATTGCTGCTTTGCAAAGAGAATCTGGTCACATGAAGCATTTAGTAGAGCAATTGTTGTTTTTAGCACGCGGGGACAGTGGAAAAACACAGTTGGAATTAAAGGAGATTTCTTTAAAAGAATGTATGCAGGAAGTGTATGAAGAATCGCTTTTAATTGATGAAAAACATATATATCGTTTTCGGGCAGGGGAAAATCCTATTATGGTAATAGCAGATGGAGGAATGTTAAAACAGGCAGTTCGCATTTTGGTGGACAATGCAGCAAAATATACGAAAGAGCAGGAAGAAATTATTTTATCAGTAGGTATGACCGAACAAGGCGAGGCATATCTGCAAGTACAGGATAGTGGAATTGGAATGGAAATGGAAGATTTGAAACATATGTTTGAACGATTTTATCGTGCAGATGATGCTAGAAAGTATAAGGGAACTGGTTTAGGATTATCAATTGCCAAATGGATCGTAGAAAAACATGGAGGACATTTTGAAGTATTGTCACGGACCGAGTTGGGAAGCCGAATCCGTATTTGCGTTCCATTACAGAAGTAAAAAATTTATGTTTCATCTACAATAGAAAGGAAAGAGAAAAAGATGTTGTAGCAGATTAGTGGTGGATGTGCTATGATAGATGTAAGAGATTAAAAGTTTGTAATGCTTATATTAAATAAAGAAAGAAAGGATTGTTTGGTAGATACCTATGGTACGAATATACATATGAAAGGTATCTGCTGTTAGAAAACAGAAGTTTTTCTAACTGGGGGTATTAATATGGAAGAAATAATTTCAAAGAAAATATATTTAGTAGATAGTGAAAATGTGGGAGATTTATGGGTGACACATGTTTTGGCATTGGCAAAACCAGAGGATGAGATTATCGTATTTTATACGCAGAAGTCACCACATATGGGATATGATACGATTCGGAAACTTCTTGCGGATGGAAGAGAAGTAGATTTTGTGAAATGTGTAGAGGGAAAAAATGCATTGGATTTCCAGCTTGTGACGGAGCTTGGATACCGCATCGGTTGTGAAAAAGAAGAAACCGAATATATCATGGTTACAAATGATACTGGATTTGATGCAGTTGTGCAATATTGGAAAAATAAAAAGAAACCAGTAAGAAGATACAATGCACGTTATTGTCAGAATTTGTACAATCAAAAGTGTGTAGAGCAGGAGAGGCAGAAAATTGGCATAGAAGAACCGCAGCAGGCGGAAGTAACAAGTGAACAACTTGAGGAAAAAAGCAAGGAAAGTTCTGTTGTGGAGACTGCTAAGGAGATTTTATACGAAGCAGAATTTATGAATCCTTATGAAGGTGCATCGGCTAGAGAGGAAGAGAAGAAGGCTTCTTTGAAAGAGGATAACACCATAAAACCAGAAAGAAAAAGAAAAGTAATCAATACAAAAACTGGTAAAAAAGAAAATCAAAAAGAAAACAAAAGGGAGAGCAAAAACAAAAAAGAAATAGTTGCCAATAAAGTATTGGTGGAAAAAGTTGACGGGGAGGATGAGTTATTGAAGGAACTGGTATCCTGCCTTGGAGTGAATAATAGTGGAGAGATTCATAATGCGCTTACTATGCTGTTGGGAAATGATGGGAAGGCAGTTTATCAGCAAGTGAAGGGAAATTTAAAAGATTTCTGTACAGAGAAACCGTTGAAAATACAGGAAAAATTCAATGTGTATTGTCAGCTTGTATTCGAACATAGTGAACAAAAAGAACAGTATCCACAAAACTTTTCTAATTTTGTATACAAAGCAAAGGATAAAAGAAAAAATCTAAATTCTTTCCGATCTGCATTGCAAAAAGAATATGGAAAAGAAAAGGGGATGCAGTATTATTCTATCATTAAGCCACATGTTAAAATATTAAATAAAATGTAGCCAGTTCGATAGTTAGGGCAGAATATGAAATAATTTTTGGAATACACTATAAATACGTTAGATAGAAATTGAGAAAAGAGGATAGCTATGGAAATTACGATTCGATCTTTTAAAACAAATGATATAGAAGAAGTGATAGACATATGGAATGAGGTAGTAGAAGAAGGAGAAGCATTTCCGCAGAAAAATTCACTGCTTGCGTTGGAGGGACTTGAATTTTTTCAATCACAGTCCTTTACTGGAGTTGGTGTGGATGAAAAAGGACAGATTGTAGGACTCTATATTCTACATCCTAACAATGTGGGTAGATGTGGACATATCTGTAATGCAAGTTATGCGATTCGTAGTGATATGCGTGGAAAGAAAATAGGAGAGGCTTTAGTCAGACATAGTATGAGCAAAGCAAAAGAACTGGGATTTCGTATCTTACAATTTAATGCAGTAGTAAGCAGTAATCAGGTAGCATTGCATTTATATGAAAAACTAGGGTTTACAAAGTTAGGTGTAATTCCAGGAGGTTTTCAGAAGGATGATGGCACGTATGAGGACATCATACCACATTATTATTTGTTAGATTAAAAGGCAAAGGCGTTGCATAAAATGTAACGCTTTTATTGGTACGACATAGAAATAAGAGTAAAAAAACAATGGTGTTTATGCCGATTTATCGGGTAATTGGAAAGATTCCTTTTGTACGAAATATATCCAACAAAATTATTGTAATGCAGGGATGATTTGACTGCAATCTATTGCATACGTTTTTGTGGAAAATAAAAAAGTGGTAGTATGGAGAAAATTTTAAAGGGATATAGAATATGTTTGCGGCATAATTCTATATCCCATATTTTTATGCGTTAGCCTTATTTGAGCAGTTCTAATAGTTGTTCCATATTCTTTTTCCCGAAGGAAACTTGGGTATCGTTTATCACTAGACAAGGTACACTCATCACATTATATTTTTCTCTGAGTGCGGGAAATTGTAATACGTCGTAAACTTCTGCGTTTACAAGTGGATTTTTTGCTGCAATATGCTGGGCGGCTACGACTAATTCCGGACACATAGAGCAGGAAAGAGTTACTAAAATTTGTAGCTTTTTTGGTTTTGAAATAGAATGAATTTGTGTTAGGAGCGTTTCATCAATGGTCTGTCCGGGACCAGCTACATTGTAAAGTCCAAGAATAAAGGATGAAAATTCGTGACCACCGGGTACGCCATGAAATGCAGTCCCAGAATCGGTACCATCTTCTCTCAGAATACGAACACAGGGAGTCTCGTTTGTATTTGTGGTAGCGTTCGATATGGTTATTTTTAATTTGTCTGTACAATCTGCCATGGCAGTAATATATTGTTGTAATTCCTTTGAAGCTGGTTTGTCATCTAGATGCAATTCCAACAATAAAGTTTGTTCCATTTTAGTAAATACAGAATCTAGTTGTGCTAAAACATCTTCGGAAAAAATAGAACTATTTTTTTGAACCGTTCCTGATTGATTCGAAGTTGCATTCGTAGATGTTTTTTTATCTTTTTTTGTGTTTTGCTCTTTGGCATTTGGTTTTAAACCAGTTTTCTTTGTCATTTCTGTTGCATATTTTTCTAATTCTGTGGCAGCAGTCGCACCATCCCCAACAGCAGTAATTACTTGTCGCAGACTTTTTTGACACACATCTCCAGCCGCATAAACACCGGGTAAACTTGTTTGTTGAGAGCGGTCTGTCAAAATGTATCCTTTTTCGTCCAAATCAATTTCTTTAGAGAATAATTCCGTTGCAGGTGCATAACCTACAAAGACAAAAACACCAAAGAAATTTTCTGCATCCGTTTCTCGTTTTGTAACTTCACCAGTTTTCGTATTATGATACTGAATGGTTTGCAGGACAGAGTCACCATCCACAAAGTCCAAAACTGTATTGGTTAATACAGTGATTTTTGGATGATTTCTAGCGGTATCTGCGGTGGATTTTGCACAGCTAAAATCCTCTCCCCGAATCAGTATCGTAACGTGACTGGCATATTTTGTAAGAAATACGCTTTCTTGTGCCGCTGAAAATCCACCACCAATCACAAATAGTTCTTTTCCTGTAAAAAATTCACCATCACAGGTGGCACAATAGGCAACGCCATGTCCACGCCAATCTTTCTCACCCTTAAATCCCACCATACGTGGGTGTGCGCCTGTGGCTAACAGGACACCAAAACAGGTGTAATCTCCTTGGGTGGTGGTGATTGTTTTAATTTCTTTTTTTAGTTCCAATGCAGTAACCTCTGCTAATAAAAAGGAAGCACCAAATTTTTGGGCTTGCAGACGCATGGTTTCTGTCAGGGTTTTGCCGTCTGTCAAAGCAATTCCGGGATAATTAACCACTTCTGAGGTAATGGTAATTTGTCCACCGAATTGCTCTTTTTCGATTACAAGAACGCGATAGCAGGCACGAGCGAGGTATATGGCAGCAGAAAGTCCTGCTGGACCACCGCCCACGATTACGACATCATAAAAGCGTTCTTGTTTATCTGACGCCCCCATTATAATACTCCTACCAGGTCAAGACTTGGTTTTAAAGTTTCGGAGCCAGGTTGCCATTTGGCAGGGCAAACCTCATCTCCATGTTCGGCAACAAATTGACTTGCCTGTAGGCGGCGGAATAGTTCATCTGCATTACGTCCAATGTTTCCGGCATTTACTTCATAGGCAACGATTTTGCCAGCGGGATTTACAATAAAACTGCCTCGTTCAGCAAGACCATCTTCCTCAATCAGCACTTCAAAATCATAGCATAGTGTATGTGTAGGATCGGCTAACATAGGATAGGTAATTTTTCCGATACGTTCGGAAGAATCGTGCCACGCTTTATGCGTAAAATGGGTATCTGTAGATACCGAATATACTTCACATCCAGCCTTTTTAAAATCCTCGTATTTATTTTGTAAATCTTCTAATTCTGTTGGGCAAACAAATGTAAAGTCTGCGGGATAAAAGAAAAATACACTCCATTGTCCTAAAATATCTGCCTTGGTTATGGTTTTGAATGCATTATTCTGGTATGCCTGTACACAAAATTCGTTTATTTCTTTGTTAATCATTGACATAATGATACCTCCTTAAAATATAGTTTTAACTGGAAAGATGCAAACCACCTGTTCCGAATACCTATATTGTTTGCAAAATATCGCTTTTTATTTATGAAAACAGGGAATGGGAAGAAAAATAATGTTTTGCAAAATTGTTTTACGAAGGTTTTAGACTGTTTTATTTATTCGGTTGTGGTATAATGGGAGTATTGTACTATAAATAAAAGAGCAAAAATAAAGTACCAATGAGGGAGAACGATTATGTCAATCTATGAACTGTTGTTATTGTTTCTGGTGTATTCTTTTGTCGGTTGGATTATTGAGACAATATTTGCCACAATAAAGCAAAGAAAGATAGCAAATAGAGGATTAATTAATGGCCCTTACTGCGTATTATACGGAGTAGGAGCTATCATTATTTCTGTAACTTTGCGAGAACTGACAGGAATATGGTTATTTCTTTTTTCGGCTATCTATGCATCCGTGGTTGAATGGGCAGGCGGCTGGATTATCGAGAAAATTTGCCATGAGAGATGGTGGAATTATGAAAATAAAAGGTTTAATATTGGTGGCTATGTGTGCCTTTCCACATCGACTCTTTGGGGAATATTAGGTTATCTTATTGTAAGATTTTGTAATAAGTTCCTTTTTGAGTTGTATGATTTATTTCCAAGAACCTTGGCAGAGGTTTTATTATTAGTGTTGCTGGGACTGCTTGTGGTAGATATGCTGTTATCCATAATAATTATCAAGATTAAACCAAAAAATATACAGAAAATTGAAGATGCAAATAGTAAATTTTCCGTAGTCAGTAGAAAGCTTGGAAATTGGATTGCAAAGCATGTAAGAAACCGTCTACATAAAGCCTATCCAAAAACAGAAAAGGTAGACGCAGAAATGCGGGACCGAACAATCTTTGCATATGGTTGTAGTTTTTATAAAATAGTATTACTGTTTCTAATCGGTGCATTTTTAGGGGATATTGTGGAAACCATATTTTGTAGAATTACAGTAGGCGTATGGATGAGCCGAAGTAGTGTTGTTTGGGGACAATTTAGTATCGTTTGGGGACTTGGAGTAGCAGGAGCTACCTTGCTTTTATATAAATACAGAGAAAGAAGCGATAGTTTTCTCTTTGTGCTTGGGACCGCTCTTGGAGGGGCTTTTGAATATCTTTGCAGTGTATTTACTGAAATCGTATTCGGAAAAGTATTTTGGGATTACAGTGCGATACCATTTAACCTGGGAGGAAGGATTAACCTTTTGTATTGTTTCTTTTGGGGAATAGCTGCGGTTGTGTGGTTTAAAGTGCTATATAAAAATCTATCAGACTGGATTGAAAAGATACCGTTAAAAATTGGTAAAGTCATAACATGGTTATTATTGTTATTTATGTGTGCCAATGTGATCGTTAGTTGTCTTGCATTGATTCGATATGATGAAAGGTCAAAGGGAGTTCCTTCAGACAATGGCTGGAAGTCTTATATGGATGTCCATTATAATGATGAGAAGATGAAAAAAATCTATCCAAATGCTAAGACTACAGAGTAAAGATTGTATAGAACACCAATGTAGTTAATCGGTTGCGTTATGTCGATTTTTACATTATAATGGTATAAGGTGTTAAAAGAGATGAAATATGTTTGCTTTGAACAGTTTCGTTTAAAAGGATACTGGTCAAAGCATTTTTCTATAGAAAATTGTGTTCTATAAAGATATGAGGTGAATGAAGTGCAACTTCAGCAAAAGGGCAATGAGGATAATGAAGAGTACGTAACAAATCTGAAGGCATTGCATTGTTATATGGTCACTATTATTGTAGTGATTACGGTGTGGATTTTAAATCAACTGAATATTTTTATTGTGGATAAAAGGATTGCAGGGAAAGGCGTATTTCTATCTGTCTTTTTTTTCCTTTTGTGTGTCATTTTTTGCAAGATTTTCGGTTTGAAAAAGGGATATATAAAGTATGTAATTACAGGTTTTCTAGTATTATCCGTATCTATGATGGGAACGTTTTTTACTTATCATGCAGTGTTAATTAATGTATTTCCGATTATGTACTCTATGTTATATTCTTCAAAAAGGATGATTATTTATACTACGATTTTATCGGTGTTTAGTACCATTTTTATTGTTTTTGTAGGATACAAATATGGTATATGTGATTTAAACATGGTGTTCCTTTCTGTGACATCTAAAGATTATTATGTAAAGGGAACCGAATTAGTAAACCATGGATTTAATGATAATCCGATTGTAAATTTGACACTTTACTATGTGTTGCCACGGTGTATGATTTATGTTTCTATGATTCCTGTGTGCAATACGGTTGTCAATCGTTTGCGTGATGAAAACAGTAGGGCAAATCGCAACAAATTGTTAGCAGAAATTGATACTTTGACAGGAGTATATATGCGAAGAACTGGTGAAAAGCAGATTGAAGTATATTTACAGGAAAAAGTCGGAGGCGTGTTCTGTATTGTCGATTTCGATGATTTTAAGCAAATTAATGATACATATGGACATATTGTGGGAGACAAAGTATTAGCAAATTTAGCAGAGTGTATGAAGCAAATTGTTCAAAATAATGATGTTCTTATGCGACTTGGTGGAGATGAGTTTGGTATTTTTTTGCCATATGTTACGAACATAGAAGAGGCAAAAGAGAAAATCCAGAGACTTTTTAAACAGGTGCGTGACTGTCGAGTGGGAGAAAAAGAATCCATTCGTTTATCCATCAGTCTTGGTGGTATTATCGTTGATAAAGGGGTAGAGAGTAATTATGAGACACTTTATCGTAAAAGTGATAGATTGCTCTATGAAGTGAAAAAACAGGGAAAGTGTAATTGGTTAGTAGAAAAAATGACAGAAGATTAGTAGTAAGAGAGACAAGGTAGGATGATTGCTATGTTGTCTCTCTTTGTTTTTTTACAAAAAGCAACATTTGTTTTATGTTGCACTGTTAAAATAAGTGGTTTTAAAAACCGCTTGATAAGGTTATGTAAAATTGTTATACTTTTAGGTAGATAGTATGACAAAGATAGAGGGTAAGAAAGGATGGTCAGAAAATGAAATATCAGGTTGTAAGTGATGGTTCTATGGATTTATCACCAGAATTAGCAAAAGAAAAAAATATAGAGGTAGTTCCATTTTATGTATCGTTTGATTCGGAAAATTATAAAAAAGAAATAGTAGAAATTGGTGTGCGTGATTTTTATCAGATGATGGTAGATCAAAAGGGAGTATTTCCAAAAACATCTTGTCCATCCGCACAGGATTTTTATAATGCATTTGAACCGTATGTAAAAGAGAATACTCCAATTATCTGCATTTGTATTTCTACGAAATTCAGCTCTTCCATGCAGTCAGCAAATAATGCAAAGGAGATGCTTTTGGAGGATTATCCAGATGCACAAATCGCAGTAATTGATTCGCAGATTAATACAGTATTACAGGGAATGTATGTATTAGAAGCATGTCGTTTGCGTGATGAAGGAGTAGACTATCAGGAAGCGATTGAGCGATTATTAAATATTCGCGAGAGTGGTCGTATTTTCTTTACGATTGGCGATATTGATTATTTAAAACATGGAGGAAGAATCGGAAAATTAGCAGGAATTGCAGCCTCTTTATTGAATGTAAAACCGCTGATTACATTAAAAGAGGGGGAAATCTTTTCTTCTGGTATTGTTCGTAGTAGAAAAAAATCCTTACAAAAGGTTATTGAATTATTGATAGCTTATATGGATGAGTGTAACGTAAATATGGATACCTATCGTTTATGCATTGGATATGGATATTCTTATGAAGAAGCAGAGGAATTTAAGAGTATGGCATTGGAGAAGCTGGAAAAGTATGGCGTGAAAGATATTAAGTTGTATCAGATTGGTGCTACAATCGGGGTGCATACAGGACCTTATCCAATTGGGTTTGGTATTATCAAAAAGGCATAGACTGTACTTTTGTCGCTGCATCTAAGCGAAAGTGAAGTTTGAAAATGTATTCGTATGCCAATCTCTTTGGAAATGTTTCATGCTAACGAAAGGAACATTGGTTGAGGGAGTTGAGAATATGGAGCTTGAACATCAAAAAAAAGAAAAAAGATCAGTATTAGCAATTTGTTATGATTTTGACAAGACCCTATCTCCAGATGATATGCAGGCACAGGGGTATATTCAGTCGGTAGGGTATGACATTCGGGAATTTTGGGATGAGTCCGACCGTTTAGCAAGGGAAAATGACATGGATACCAACTTGGCATATATGTATAAGATGGTGGAAGAATCGCAAGGGAAAATTGTCTTTAATCGAAAAAGTCTTGCGGAATATGGCTCTAAAGTGAAATTATTTCCGGGAGTCGATACCTGGTTTGAACGGATTAAGGAATATGGAGAGCGTTGTGGTGTGGAAGTAGAACACTATATTATTTCCTCTGGATTAAAGGAAATGATAGAAGGAACGTCCATTGCGAAGAAAGGTGTTTTTAAAAAGATTTATGCCAGTTCTTTTTATTTTGATGCTCGTGGAGTTGCCAGATGGCCGGCGCAGGTAGTCAATTATACAAGTAAAACACAGTTCTTATTTCGAATAGAAAAGGGTGTACTAGATATTAATGATTCTGGTGTAAATGATTATTTTGCACCAGAACATATGCGAGTGCCTTTTCGGAATATGGTGTATATTGGAGACAGTGATACGGATATTCCTTGTATGAAACTGGTGAATACATACGGTGGACATTCGATTGGTGTTTACAATCCCAAAACGCAGGATAAAACCAAAGTATATAAAATGATGAATGATAATCGAATCCGATATTATGCTTCTGCGGACTATTCAGAAGGACAGGAATTGGAACAATTAGTAAAAAATATTGTTGAGAAAACGGCAGCTTATGAAAAACTGGAAAGACAATATGTGTACAATCAGCAGGAGGCAAAAGAGAGGAGGTAAGAAAATGAAAAAGAGGATTCTTTCTTATCGCAAACAGGTGGATGCATTGTTAGAGGACAATACAGAGGAAAAAAATTGGAATGAAATTTTGGAAGAACATCTCATTCAGATTGGATTTTTTCAACACGAACGCTTGATACATTTAATTGTTACGGTAGTATTTGCTATTCTGACGTTATTGTCCTTTGGAATTTTGCTGCTTACTACGTTTTTGCCTGTTATGGCATTGTGTGTATTGTTTTTGGTGTTGTTAATTCCTTACATAGGACATTACTATTTATTAGAAAATGAAGTACAAAAAATGTATATACAGTATGATGAAATTTGGAAACGGGTAAAGATGCAACGATAGGATATAGTTTGGAGATTATGAAAAAAATTATCAACGTAATCTATTGTTTCTTTCAGAAAAAACTGCTATGATACAACTTGTTAGCATAGACTAACAAAGAAGGGTGTATCGGGGATTTATATGGATTGTGTTTTAGAAATATTACAAAGGCGAATAGGAGAGGGAGAACCTCTCCATTTTTATACTATTGAATATCTATAGTAGAAAGGCCTCCGTATCCAGTGCACAGATACGGGGAATGTTTCAAACAGATAAAAAACACAAACCATGGACAGCAACAAGTTGGAGAAAGGCGAGAAAGAAAAGAGGTTAAGTATGGTAAAAGTTCGTCGAAACAGACAGAGATGGAAAAAATGGATTGCAATGCTTGCAGTTGCTGCTACGGTAACCACAAGCGTACAGGGAATGCCTGTTTACACATATGCCAGTGAAGTAAGTGCTTCAGAGGAAAATACAGGAAAAGTGTATTATGATGGTACATACGAAGGCATAGGAACAGGTTACAAAAGTGCGACTACGAAAATTGCAGTAACTGTCAAGGGTGATAAAATCGTAAAACTTGAGACAAAATCTCATGGAGATACACCGGGATATTATAAAAATGCACAGGTTATTCTTGATCAAATAGTGGAAAAGAATAGTACAGAAGTAGATACAGTTTCTGGCGCAACCTATAGTTCAAGGGGTATTATCCAAGCAGTAAAGGATGGATTGAATCAGGCAAAAGCTGCTATGAACGATGGATTCGCTGGAGGAAATGGTACAAAAGAGGATCCTTATCAGATCAGCAATGAAAAACAGCTTGATTATTTTGCAACATCGGTTGATGAAGGAGAGACTTACGAAGAAAAATATGTGGTATTAACAAAGGATATTTCACTTTCGGAGAAGAATTTTAATGCCATTGGAAATAAAGAAAATTCGTTTAATGGTTCTTTTGATGGACAGAAACATACCATTGATGGACTTACTATCAAAGAAGAATACACAGAAGAAGCAAATGTTGGTTTGTTTGAAAAACTAGGAAGAGCTGCAAAGGTTTCGGATGTGAAGCTTACAAATGTAAACATTGTAGTTACAGGTACAGGTGTTCTTCGTGCAGGTGGAGTTGCAGGGGATACAGTTGCAGGAAATGCTTCTGTGAAGCCGGTTATTGATAGTTGTTCGGTAGAAGGAACGGTTGAAGCAAAAACAACTGGTGCTGCACTTTGCTTTGCAGGTGGAGTTCTGGGAAGACAGATGACAAATGCATATGTAGTAAATACTGGAACAGACACAGAAGTACACAGTGCTTCTACAGGTGGAAATAATTCTGCTTATGCAGGTGGTATTTCAGGAATGGCAGGCGGAAAGACGTTAGTTGCCAACTGTTATGCAACAGGTAATTGTAAAGCAGAAGCACCAAACAGCACGAACTTTGGTGGTATGGCTGGTGGAATTGCAGGTATGCAGGCAGGAAGACAGTATAACGTTTACGCCACAGGAAATATGGAAACTACCAATAATAATTCTCCACACAAATGGGTTGGAGCAATTGATGGTGAATTGACAGGAAGCGTAGCAGACGGATATGCTGTGTATGGATATTACAATACAGAAAGTGTACAAAAAATTAACAATACTGCATTAGAAGCTTTTCAGGCGGTTGGAACTGGAACAATTTCAAAAGTGGGTACACTGGAAAATTGTGAAGGATTTAAAAAGGCATACTTTAGTATGACTGAGTTTGCAAGCACTTTAAATAGTAATATTGCAAAGGTAAACAAAAAGTTAGAGGAAGCGTCTATCACAGATGTAGCTTTACAGAGCTGGTCTGTAGCAGGAAATAAGGTAGCACTTTCTGGAAAAGTTTACGAAGAGAGACAGAATGGAAAGATTTTCGCTAATGGTACAGGGACAAAAGAAGATCCTTATTTGGTTTCCACTGAAAAGCAGTTGCGTGATTTTGCAGCTTCCCTTGCAGAGGATAATGACTACTTTGATACCTATGTAGCATTAGCAAATGATATTACTTTATCTGATCAGGAATGGAATCCGATCGGAGGAAGTGACTATATGTTTGATGGAACCTTTGATGGAAAAGGTTATACAGTTTCTGGAATAAAAATGGGAACCAAAGAGGAGCCAAAAGAGATTGGTCAGGATATCTATAACGGTTTCTTTGGATTACTTGGTCAACATGCACTTGTAAAAGATTTACATCTTTCAGACGTAGCAATGTATACACATCGTGAAGCATCTTCTTATTTAGGAGGAATTGCAGCATATTTGTATAAAGGAGCTTCTGTAGATGGTTGTTCTGTTTCTGGTGAACTTGTAAACGTTGCAGATAAGGGCAACAACTTTGCAGGTGGAATCGCTGGATTTATGTACTATGGTTACATTATAAACAGTTGGACAGACGCTTATGTTTCTTCTACAACAAAGGGTGGAGCGATTGCAGAAGCAGGTGGCCTGGTAGGTTTAAATAACCGTGGTTTAATTGCAAATAACTATACATTAGGAAATGTGTATGGAAGTGCAAATCGTGAAGAAGAAGGTATGGCTAGTATCAGTACATTGGTTGGTGTGCAGGCAGGTGCTTTGGTAAACTGTTATGCCATGGGAGACAATGAGACAGATGATTATTCATACTATACTGGTGCAGTTTCTGGTTGGGTAACAGGAATTGGAAAGGCATATTGCAACTTCTATAATCAGAATGCAACGATGAAAATCGGTACTTTAACACCAAATCCAATTATTGCAGTAGGAACAGTAGTAAGTGGTGGAACCAATGAAGAAGGCGAAGAATATATTGGTGGTCTTACTTATGCAAACAATCCAATGAGTCAGAAGGATATGCAAAGTGAAAAGCTTGCTACACAATTAAATGCTACCTTTAAGAAATTCCCAATTGATATTACTGGTTGGGGATTAAATGCAGATACTGCATTAAAAGAATGGTCTTATGATGCAGAAAAGCAGTGTGTTGTTGTATCGGACAATGCAGCAAAGGTAACCTATGAAAAACCATCTGTAGAATTTGTAGATGATGATGGAGACAGCGTTTCTTATGTAGATGGAACCTATTATGGAAGAAATAAGTCTAAAACAGCTACAGTTCAGATAAAAATTGTGAATAATGTAGTGACAGATGCAGGAATTATTGCAGGAAGTGCAGAAGATACCGAAGGTGTTATTGCGGAATTATTGGCAACACAGAAAGTGAATGCACAGGGAGATGTAGCGGACGCAGTAAAGGAAGCATTGGCTAAGGCTGAATTAGGCGATAAGACAACATATGAAGCTTTTGATGCAAGTAAATTTAATGGCGGAAAAGGAACAAAGACAGAGCCATATGAAATTGCTACAGAAGAGCAACTCTGTTATTTAGCAGAATCTATTAATGCAGATGTAAACTATTATGATGTATATTTTGTTCAGACAGCAGATATTACATTGCATGGACAATGGTTACCAATCGGACATGGATATCAGGATGGAAATGTGTATCCATTTGCTGGTAATTATGATGGAAATAATTATGTAGTAAAAGGTCTTACAATTGGAACAAAGGAAGAACCGGCAAACATGTTTACCGCAGGTTTCTTTGGCGTTACCAATAAAGATAATTCACTCAATAATATAGACCCATTAAAAAATTATGTAGAAATTAAAAATGTGAAATTACAAGATATTTCTATCTATAACAAAACAGAAGGTCAAAATTATTGTGGTGGTTTACTTGGATGCGGACAGCAGGGAATTGTTATTGACAATTGTAGTGTAACTGGAAAGATGTCTATTACAACAGCAGACAGTTTTTGTCGTGCTGGCGGAATGGCTGGATATTTATTACGTGGTCGTGTAACAAATACATGGGCAAATGTGGAAGTTTATGGAGAAACCAATAAATCATGGGTATACGCAGGCGGACTGGTATCTTCTACAAATCGCGCAACATTAGTAAACTGCTATGCGTTAGGTGATGTAACTACAAATTCTGCACAGGGTAATAAGTCAGCCGTTGGAGGTTTAGTAGGTTCTAACGGTGGTATTATGATTAACTGCTATGCAAGAGGAAACCAGACAGCAATGACACCAACAACAGATATTGGAGGTGTTACAGGTAGAACAACAGGTATTGCAGTAAATTATAATTGTTACTTCAATGCAGATGCGACACAGAAGAATGGAAATACTTTAGTATCTGATGTAAAAGCGGCTGGTGTGGATGTTTCCGGTTGCATGAATGTAGGAGTAGAAAAGAAAACAAAAGAAGAAATTGGAAGCAAAGAATTTGCAGAACAGCTTACTGTCAATATGGCTTCTAGCAGTGCAATCAATGCTGAAATCAATGCACACTTGTCAACAATAAGTTTGACACATAGCAATTATTATACAGATCAGCCTTTAAATAAGTGGGCAGCAAAGAATGGTGTAGTAGTATTTGCAAACGATGGAGAAGAAGTAACACCAACAGAGAGTCCGGAAGTAACAGCTACAGCTATTGCAGTTACACCTGCGCCAGTTACCAAAAAACCAGAAAATCCGGGTGGAAGTCAGCCATCTACACCAGTACAGGTTGTAACGGCTGAGCCAACACAAACACCAATTGTAGCAACACAGACACCAGATATAGAAGATGCAACAGCTGCACCAACAGGTGAACCAACAAGTATGCCTGAAAAATCTACACAGCCTGTTATTACAGAAACACCAAAAACAACAGAGCAGGTAACAGCAACACCTGTAATCACAGAGACACCAGTGGTAACAGAGACACCAGTAGTAACAAAGGCACCTGAAACAGCAGTACCAACAGCTACTCCAAGTCAGGCACCAGATGAAATTGAAATTAAAGATCCAGATAAATTGCCAGGTGATGATGTAAAACCAGGATTGACTTCTTTAAAGGGTTATACAATAAAAATTTCTAAGACAACTTATAATTGGACAGGAAAGGCAATTAAGCCAGCCGTTTCTATTCCAGGTTTGAAAAAAGGTGTTGATTACGAAGTAACTTATAAAAATAATAAAAATGTAGGTACAGCAAAAATTATTGTAACAGGTATCGGTACGTATGAAGGTACATTGACAAAGACATTTAAGATTACAGTTACACAAGGAAAAACTTATACGGTCAATGGTATCAAATATAAAGTAAATAAAGGTAAGAGTAAAACAGTAACCGTTATGGGAACTACAGATAAGAACATTAAAAATCTGACTATAAAGGATACGGTTAAGCTTGGCGGAATTACTTACAAAGTAACTGTGATTGCAAAGAAAGCCTTTGCAAACCAGAAGAAACTGAAAAAAGTTATTATCGGAAAAAATATAACGACAATTGAAGAAAAGGCATTCTATAACGATACAAACTTAAAGCAGGTGGTTGTAAAAGCAAGCAATCTAAGCAAAGTAGGTAAGAAGGCATTTGCAAAGACAAATAAACAAATCAAATTTCAAAATAAAACCAAAAATAAAAACTTGAAAATAAAGGCTTAACACAATCAAGAAAATCCCCCCACTTCCATTGCGTAGAGCAATAAGTGGAGGAGCGGATTGCGAGTATCCGCTTGACTGGTTTTGTGCAAGAAATAACAAAAGACAGATAAAAAGGATGGGATTACCTCAAGACAGGGTGGTCCTGTCCTTTTTGCGATTCTTTTTCAATTTTATTTCTTGACACATACCCCTATGGGGTATATAGTAAAGCCAAGGATAGTAGAAATTCGATTGACAGAAAGGAAGGGAAATCGATATGGAAGAACAAAAAGAATGTTGTTGTTGTTATAAGACGAAAGAACGATCGGAGAAGGAATATAAAGACTTATGCAATCGTTTGAATCGAATCGAAGGGCAAATTCGTGGAATTAAAGGTATGTTAGAAAAGGATGCCTACTGTGCAGATATATTAGTACAGGTTTCTGCTGCCAATGCGGCATTAAACAGCTTTACCAAGGTTTTGCTGGCAAATCACATAAAAACTTGCGTGACAGAGGATATTAAGGCAGGAAAAGAAGAAACCGTAGATGAGTTAGTGACTTTACTACAAAAACTTATGAAGTAGAAACTATCACCGTTTGTATGCCTATGGATGATGATTAGAAATTTAGGTATCAGAAGGAATAGCTTTGTACAAGATAAAAGGAGAAATTAATATGAACGCAGGAACAATAGGAGTAGTAGTTGTACTTTTGGCTATCATTGCATTTGCCTGCAAGGACAGCTTGAAACATTTCAAAGGAGAAGGCGGTTGTTGCGGTGGAAGCAGTGAGAAACCTGAAAAAAAGAAACTATCGGGAGAAAAGATAGGAGAAAAGATTATCCATATTGAAGGGATGCATTGCAAAAACTGTAAAAACAGTGTGGAGAAACATATCAATGAAATTGATGGTGCAGTAGCAAAAGTAAATTTAAAGAAGAAAATTGCTATTGTTTCACTAGATAGAGAGGTATCAGAGGAGCAGTTACGGGAAGCAGTGGAGAAAGCGGACTTTACAGTAACTGGAATCGAGTCCAGATAAGGAGGTATCTATGAAGCAATATAATGTAACAGGCATGAGTTGTGCCGCGTGTAGTACCAGAGTGGAAAAGGCAGTAACAAAGTTGGAGGGGGTTACTGCCTGCTCCGTTAGTCTTTTGACAAATTCAATGGGAGTAGAGGGAGAGGTAGCCCCTGAGACTGTCATAAGAGCCGTAGAAGAGGCTGGGTATGGTGCAAGTTTAAAAGGGGCAGAAAAGAAGCAGTCTGTATCAGAGCAGGAGGATGCATTAAAGGATAGAGAAACGCCCTTACTAAAAAAAAGATTATTCTCTTCCATTATATTTTTAATTATTTTAATGTATATATCTATGGGGCATATGATGTGGAACTGGCCATTGCCCGTATTTTTTATGGATAACCATGTTGCAATGGGATTATTACAACTATTGTTGACTGTTATCATTATGGTAATTAACCAAAAGTTTTTTATTAGTGGATTTAAGAGTCTTTTTCATAAAGCCCCGAATATGGATACTTTGGTGGCGCTGGGCTCTAGTGCAGCGTTTGTGTATAGTACCTATGCATTGTTTGCTATGACCGATGCACAGGTAAAAGGGGATATGGATGCGGTAATGCATTATATGCATGAGTTTTACTTTGAATCCGCAGCCATGATATTGACCTTGATTACCGTAGGAAAAATGTTGGAAGCACATGCAAAAGGAAAAACGACAGATGCCTTAAAAGGATTGATGCAGCTTGCACCGAAAACAGCAGTTATTCTAAAGGATGGAAAAGAACAGGAAGTCTCTATTGAACAGGTAAAAAAAGGAGATCTATTTGTTGTACGTCCTGGAAAAAATATACCTGTAGATGGTATTATTGTGGAGGGAAGTAGTGCAATCAATGAATCTGCCCTCACTGGAGAGAGTATTCCAGTAGATAAAGAAAAGGGAGACGATATCTTTGCAGCTACGATCAATCAGTCTGGATTTTTAACTTGTGAAGCAACAAAAGTCGGAGAGGATACCACTTTATCGAAGATTATTCAAATGGTTAGTGATGCGGCAGCAACGAAAGCACCTATTGCAAAAGTTGCGGATAAAGTTTCAGGAGTTTTCGTTCCAGTAGTTATTCTGCTTGCATTAGTTACTATTGTGGTATGGTTATTGGCAGGAGAAAGTGTAGGATTTTCCCTTGCCAGAGGTATTTCTGTGTTGGTAATCAGTTGTCCATGTGCGCTTGGATTGGCAAGGCCTGTGGCGATTATGGTAGGAAATGGAGTAGGTGCCAAAAACGGCATATTGTTTAAAACAGCAGAATCAATAGAGCAAACAGGAAAAATGGATGTGATTGCCTTTGATAAGACAGGAACAATTACCAAAGGAGAGCCGACGGTTACAGATGTTATACCTGGGGAGGGTATTACAGAAGAAGCATTAGTGGAATATGCGGCTTCTTTAGAGAGTAAAAGTGAACATCCATTAGCTTCTGCTATTATACAGTATGCAGGCGAGCAGAACATACAGATGGATGAGGTAACAGAATTTACAGCCCTTCCTGGCAATGGATTGACAGCAAAGCAAAAAGGTGAGCAACTTTTTGGCGGAAATCAGATATGGATACAGAAGCAGGTTACGATTGCGGATACCATATTACAGAAGGCAGAAATGCTTGCAAAAGAAGGAAAAACACCATTATTTTTTGCAAAGGAGAAAACATTTTTGGGTATTATTGCTGTGGCAGATGTAATCAAAGAGGATAGTGCCAGAGCAGTAAAACAGTTACAGGATATGGGACTTCGTGTGGTAATGCTTACTGGTGACAATGAAAATACAGCCAAGGCAATCGGCAGACAGGCAGGTGTGGATCAGGTAATTGCAGATGTGCTTCCAGAAGGGAAAGAACAGGTTGTACGGCAATTACAGAAACAGGGAAAGGTTGCTATGGTTGGAGATGGAATTAACGATGCACCCGCTCTTACAAGGGCAGATATGGGAATTGCCATTGGTGCAGGTACGGATATTGCCATAGATGCAGCAGATGTTGTATTGATGAAAAGTAGATTACTTGATGTGCCTGCTGCCATTCGTTTGAGTCGTGCAACCTTAAAAAACATACACGAAAACTTATTCTGGGCATTTTTCTACAATGTCATTGGAATCCCTTTGGCAGCAGGTATATGGATACCAATATTTGGATGGAAATTAAATCCTATGTTTGGAGCTGCCGCAATGAGTCTTTCCAGCTTTTGCGTAGTTACCAATGCCTTACGCTTGAATTTGTGTAGGCTATATGATACAAAGAAAGATAGAAAAAGAAAACAAAGAAATCAGAAACAACAGGAGGATGCGATTATGACAAAGACAATGAAAATTGAAGGAATGATGTGTGGACACTGTGAAGCAAGAGTAAAGAAAGCATTAGAAGCTTTGCCACAGGTGACAGAAGCAGAAGTAAGCCATAAGAAGGGAACTGCAGTGGTAACACTTGCAGAAGAAATCTCTGATGCAGAACTTACAAAAGCCGTAGAGGAGCAGGATTATACGGTAACATCTGTACAGTAATATAAAAAGCCCCAAGAATGGGGCTTTTTTCATTACGCTTCTAATTTTACTTCATATCCGATGCCTTTCAGCAATTCCATATCGGTTTCTACGGTAATACCGTCCGTAGTCAGCATATCTCCAGAAATAGCAGCATTTGCACCACTTTGGAAGCATTTTTTTCCTTTATCTCCGACCAAACCACGACCACCAGCAAGACGAATCATACCATCAGGAACTAGAAATCGGAAAATGGCGGTAATCTGGCAAAGTTCCTCGTTGGTAAGGATACGATTCTTTTCGTATGGTGTTCCAGGGATTGGGTTTAGTAGGTTGACTGGAATAGAGCGTACTCCTAATTCTCTTGCGGTAAGAACCATATCAATACGGTCTTCCATGGTTTCTCCAAGTCCCATAATACCACCGGAACAAATAGAAAGACCTGCTTTTTGTGCTGCTTTTAATGTTTCGATTTTTTCATCATAGGTATGTGTGGTACATACTTCTGGAAAATAGCGGCGAGAAGTTTCCAAATTGCAATGAACTCTGGATGCACCTGCTGCCTTAATTTTTTTAAACTGTTCATAGTCCAACAGACCGAAAGAAACACAAACTTCAATGCCTACCTGTTCCCGAATGGCACGAATACTTTCACAGACCTGATCGACTTCGGCAGGAGACAGGCGTTTTCCTGAACAGACGATAGAGTAGCGCAGAACCCCTCGCTCTGCATTGTATTTAGCTTCTTTTAAAATGGTTTCGGTATCCAGCAATGGATAAGAATCCTGACAATTTGTATGGTAATGACCACTTTGGGCGCAATATTTACAATCTTCGGAACAGCGTCCACATTTTCCGTTGATAATAGTACACATATCAAAGGTATTTTTGCAAAATGCTTCTCGAATCCGATTGGCAGAATTACATAATTCCTCTACAGGAACTTGCAATAAAGAAAGTGCCTCCTCTTTGGAAATTTCTTCCTTGTTCATAACTTTTTCTTCTAGTTTTTTTAATTGTGCATTCATATGTAACTTCCCCTTTTCTTTTATCATGATGTATTGTGTTAGCAATAGTTTAAAACTGATACGATGAATTGTCAACCTACCAAAGTATGAAATTTACAATAGCATTTTACATACATTTTAAAAATAATTTACCTGATTATGATAGAGGATAGAACTGGAAAATGTTATGCTTTAAAGGGTAATATTTGTAAAGTTCTATGTATGGAACAAATAAAAAAAAGGAAAACTATAACTAGAAGAAAAGTATTCTGGCATATAGTGTTGATGTTGGTGTCAAAAAGCCAAAACATAAGAAAAGGTGGAGGATTTTAAAATGAAAAGAAAGAATTGTTATGCAAATCGGGAATTATCCTGGTTACAATTTAATGAAAGAGTATTAGAGGAAGCAGGAAATCCCAATGTTCCATTAGCAGAAAGATTGACATTTGCATCTATTTTTCAATCAAACTTAGATGAATTTTTTATGGTGCGTGTAGGTACTTTGATGGTGCAGATGCATGCCAAAGAGAAAATAAAAGAAAATAAAACAAAAATGACCAGTAAACAACAGGTAGCAGAAATTTTGAAACGGACAGAACAACTGGAAAAGAAAAAAGCAAAAATTTATGAACAGATTATGGGAGAATTAGAACCTTACGGTATTCGTATTATCAATTTTAATAAATTATCAAACAAGGAAGGAAAAGTGCTGGAAACCTATTTTGACCATCAGATTATGCCTTTTCTATCACCTATTTTAGTAGATAAACAACAGCCATTTCCTTTTTTAAACAATAAAGAATTATATGCAATTGTTGTATTAGATGGAAAAAATGGAAAGCAGACAGGAATTGTTCCATGTTCCAATAGTGTATTTAAGCGTCTGATTGAAATTCCAACCAGACCGGGAAATTTTATGTTGTCTGAGGAATTGATTTTGCACTTTGTGGAAAAATTATTTCCGCATTATCTGATTAAAGAAAAGGCAGTTATGCGATGCACAAGAAATGCGGATATAGATGCGGCAGATGTGTATGACGAAGATTTGGACTATCGTGATATTATGGAACATCTGATAAAAAAGAGAAGCAGATTGAGTCCTGTTCGCTTAGAATTGTCCAGAGAAATCAATGAGAAGGCCAAAAAAGAAATCTGTTCTTACTTTAATTTAAAAAAGGAGCATGTAATACAGGTGGGAACACCCCTTGACTTATCTTATGTATTTCAGATACAAAATTATTTGCGAGACCATTCCGATAAAAAAGAGGAACTTTTTTATGAAAAGAGGACACCAAGACAGCCTGCATGTTATAATGCAAAAGAAAGTATGTTGGCGCAGATACAGAGAAAGGATATGTTGCTATCCTACCCTTACGAAAGTATGAAACCATTTTTAAATTTGCTTCGTGAGGCGGCAGAAGATGAAACAGTAGTTGCGATTAAGATGACCTTATATCGTGTAGCACATCAAAGCAAAATCATTGAGGCGTTGGTACAAGCGGCAGAGAATGGAAAAGAGGTTGTTGTGCTGGTAGAACTTCGTGCTCGTTTTGATGAAGAAAATAATATTGAAATGTCAAGACGATTGGAAGAGGCAGGTTGCCGAATTATTTATGGGTTAGGAAATTACAAAGTACATTCCAAACTTTGTCAGATTACCAGAAAGACAGAACAGGGAATTTCCTATATAACACAGATTGGAACAGGAAATTATAATGAGAAAACAGCAACACTTTATACGGATTTATCTCTTATGACAGCCAATCAACAGATTGGAAAAGAAGTAGCAGCTATTTTTCAGGCATTGCTATTTGGCGAGACCATTGAGGAAACCAATCATTTGTTGGTAGCACCACATTGTTTGCAGAATAAAATAATTACCTTTATAGAGGAAGAAATAAAGAAGGCGGAGAACGGACAAGAAGCCTATATTGGTATAAAAATCAATTCGCTCACCGATAAAGTCCTTATTAAGAAATTAATCGATGCATCTATGGCAGGAGTAAAGGTAGAATTAATCGTAAGAGGAATTTGTTGTCTGATCCCTGGATTGCCAGAATATACGGAAAATATTACAATCATCAGTGTTGTTGGAAGATTTTTGGAACATTCCCGTATTTATCGTTTCGGAGTAAAGGAAGAAGAAAAAATATTTATTTCTTCAGCAGATTTGATGACAAGAAATACGGTTAGAAGAGTGGAAGTGGCAGCTCCTATTTATGACAGGGAAAGCAGAGAAAAAATCAGAAATATATTTGACACAATGATGTTGGATGATGAAAAGGGAAAAGAGCAACATGCAGATGGCAAATATTATAGTAGAAAAATAAATGAAACACCGCTTAATTCGCAAGAATTATTTTATGAGAAAGCATATGAGGCGGCAGAACGCATATAAGGGTTGTCGTATGTGGTAGTGTAGAATAAGTTTTGGAGGGAAAAGAATGCTTCGAATAGGAATGTTGACAAGTGGAGGCGACTGTCAGGCGTTAAATGCAGCGATGCGTGGAGTCGTAAAAACCTTATATCAAAAAGAAAAGGAAGTAGAAATTTATGGTTTTCAGGATGGATATAAGGGATTGATTTATGGAAATTACGAAATATTGACAGACCATGATTTTTCAGGAATATTAACACTTGGAGGAACCATTTTAGGCTCCTCCAGACAACCCTTTAAAAAAATGGGACAGCCGGATGAAAACGGACTGGATAAAGTACAGGCAATGAAAGACAATTATAAAAAATTAAAATTAGATTGTCTGGTAATCTTAGGAGGAAATGGAACACATAAAACTGCTAACCTGCTTCGCAGTCAAGGACTTCATGTGGTGACCTTACCTAAAACGATTGATAATGATATTTGGGGAACGGATATGACATTTGGATTTCAGAGTGCCGTGGATATTGCCACCAATGCGATTGATTGTATTCATACAACAGCCGCCTCTCATGGAAGAATATTTGTAGTGGAAATTATGGGGCATAAAGTAGGATGGATGACGTTACATGCAGGAATTGCAGGCGGTGCAGATATTATTTTGATTCCAGAAATTCCGTATGATATTGATGCAATCGTAAAAGCCATTGAAAAAAGAAATGCCAAAGGCAAGCGTTTTACTATATTGGCAGTAGCGGAGGGGGCTATTTCAAAAGAAGATGCTATGTTGACGAAAAAGCAGTTAAAGGAAAAGAAAAAGCGGACAACATATCCATCCGTATCGTATGAAATTGCAGATGAGATTTCAAAGCGTACTGGAATGGAAATTCGCATCACAGTTCCTGGGCATATGCAACGAGGTGGTTCGCCATGCCCTTACGATCGTGTTCTTGCAACCCGTTTAGGTGCAGCCGCAGCCGGCTTGATTTTACAGAAAAATTATGGAAATATGGTCGGAATTGTAGAGGATAAGGTAGTAGCAGTTCCTTTAGAAGAAGTAGCGGGAAAATTGAAAAAAATAAATCCAGAAGCGGATATTATACAAGAAACAAGAGATTTAGGAATTAGTTTTGGGGATTGTTAAAGAAAAGATTTGAATGAGATAACAGCCTATAGAAACTTGTACGGTAGCAGTCAGTTATGTTTTAGAACAAAGCGTAATTGACTGCTATTTTTATGCTATCAGAAAGTGTGTTCTATAGCATAAAATAAAAATATTTTATATGGGCTTGTCTACTCTGTTTTGGATAAAACAAGTGACTTTACTGACTTGGTATGATAAGATAGATTTTAACACGAGCAAGTAGCAGAGCGGATTGTGAATATCCGCCTGACTAAGGATAGCAGTCTTTAGAGAATGGATCGAAAAGGAGGTTGCGATTGGGAAAATGCAAATATTTGTAGATGCAGATGCCTGTCCTGTTGTTCGTATTATTGAGGAGATAGCGGAAAAATATAATGTTTCGGTTACATTACTTTGCGATACGAATCACATGTTACATTCTGACTATAGTAAAGTGCTGGTGGTAGGTGCAGGAGCAGATGCAGTGGATTATAAGTTAATTAGTATATGCCAGAAAGGGGATCTTGTGGTATCACAAGATTATGGAGTGGCGGCAATGGCGCTTGGAAAGGGAGCTTATGCCATTCATCAGTCGGGAAAATGGTATACTAATGAAAATATCGACCAGATGTTGATGGAGAGACATCTGGCCAAAAAGGCAAGACGAAGTAAGAAAAAGAATCATATAAAAGGACCACGAAAAAGGACGGAAGAAGATGATATCCGATTTGCGGAGAGTTTTGAAAAATTACTCTGTAAAGCTATGAATGGATAAAAGTGTGTCATATCGTGCAAGAAGTTGATTGCTGTGTAAGGACAGGACACACTAGAGTGTTGTGTAAAAAATTTTCTGTGACATAAAAAGGGGGAAGGACATTGTTGCAAGTGGAAGAACTTTCAAAAGTGTTTATTCGTAATAAACGACAAAATGGTAAAAAAAATAAAGAAACGAAAGAAGAATTTTACGCAGTAGATCATTTGTCTTTGCAAGTAGAAAAAGGGGAAATTGTTGGAATTTTAGGACCAAATGGTGCGGGAAAAACAACCTTGCTTCGGATGTTAGGTTGTTTGATGGAACCAACCAGTGGAACGGTAACATTGTTCAATGAACAGGGAGAAAAGCTGACAGATTTGGTGGAATGCAAAAAGCAAATTGGATATTTATCGGAAAATACGAAATTATACCAGAGATTAAGTGTAAGAGAAATGCTGGAATTATTTGCAGAGATTTATAAAATAGATAGAAAGGAAGCAAAAGAAAGGATTACAGACATTTTTAGAGTATTAGATATGGAAGAATTTTGTGATAATCGGATTGGAAAACTATCAACGGGGCAGACCCAGCGAGCTTCCATTGCCAGATGTTTGCTACATAATCCTGAAATTTATATTTTTGACGAACCAACACTGGGATTGGATGTTATAAGCAGTGAATCTATTGTGAATTTTATGAAACAGGAAAAAGAGAGGGGAAAGGCTGTCGTGTATTCTACGCACTATATGGAAGAGGCACAATATCTATGCGATCGCATTTATATGCTACACAAAGGAACGATTATTGCACAGGGAACGCCAGCAAGCTTGATGAAAGAGACACATACAGATAATTTGCGAAATGCATTTATGCAATTGATAAAGGGGGAAACAAATCATGGTACAGGCATTGTATAAAAAGGAAATATTGGATATTTTACGAGATAAAAAGACAATGCTCATTACAGTATTGGTCCCTCTTATTTTATATCCTTTGTTGTTTTTAGGAGGATTACTTGCTGTTTCCATGGTAGTATCCAATCAGCAATCTGCTACTTATCGGGTGGTGTTTGTTGATGTATCAGAGCAATCGGCAATTGAATCTGTTATGAAGGAAGGGGAGAAAGAACTTGGCTATTACTTTGAAACGGTACAGGATACTGGAGACTGGGAACAACAACTCAAGAAACAAAATATAGACATATGCATCTTGCAAAAGAAAAAAGGAAAGCAAATTGCATATGAAATACAATATTTATCATCGGTATCGGCGTCCGCTACAGCAGCTTCTCATATGGAAGAAATATTGTCGGATTATGAAAAAATATTGCAAAAGAAAGCAGTGGAGAAAGCCGGATTAGATGTACAGACGGTATTGCATCCGATTACTGCATCAAAGGTGGATCACTCCTCTAAGGAAGAAAGTGCAGGAAATATAGTAGGGTCAATTTTACCGTTTTTGTTGATTACCAGTATATTAATGGGGGCTATTTATCCTGCGATTGATACGACGGCAGGGGAAAAGGAACGAGGGACATTAGAAACGCTGTTGACATTACCTGTTACGAATTTGCAATTGATTCTCAGTAAATTTTTGGCAGTGTCTACAGTGGCGGTAGTATCTGCCATTCTTAATCTTTTATCTATGATGGTATTTGGCGGAATTTTTTATCATATGCTTTTATTAAGGTCCACAGCGGATATAGCGGTTAATATGGTGGCTTTTATACCAGCAATCTTGTTGCTTTTCTTGTGTGTGGTCGTGTTTGCACTGTTTATTTCAGCGGTTTGTTTATGTATTTGTATGTTTGCGAAAAGTTTTAAGGAGGCACAAAATTATAGTACACCATTGGTTTTAATCGTGCTAATCATAGGATACATTGGTTTTATTCCTAGTATTTCTTTAGATAGTATATTTGCAGTGCTTCCAGTAGCAAATATTGTTTTATTGATAAAAAACATATTGTCTTTTCAGGTGAACTTTGGAAATATCTGTTTGGTTTTATTCAGCAATCTGGCATATAGCTTTTTGGCAGTTCTTCTAATGAGTAAAATGTATAATAGTGAAAGTATATTATTTGGAGAGGGAGGAAGTGTTCAAATATTTGAAAAGCGTTCCAATATCAAAAAGGGACAAATGCCAGGATTGGGAGATGCTTTTTTGCTTCTTGCAATTTCCTTATTGCTATACTTTTACTTTGGAAGTTATATGTTGCTGCGCTGGGGATTTATGGGAGTAGCAATGCAACAGGTCATGTTCTTTTTATTGGTAGCGGGATTTTCCTGGTACATGAAGGTAGACTGGAAACGTCTGTTTTCTGTAAGACTTCCTCAATTGTCCAGTTTGATTGGTGCTATTTTGCTATGGGCGGGAGTGTATTTGGCAATGTTGCCGCTAAATGACGGGATAGCAAAATGGTTTCCAGAGAGTGCGGCATCCTTGGAACAAACAAATCAGTGGTTTGAAAATCAACCATTTGGTATTTTGTTTTTGGTAGTGGCTGTATTACCTGCAATTTGTGAGGAAGTGTTGTTTCGGGGCTTTTTATATGGAACGTTTCGAGAGCATTGGAAAAGCTGGGTTGCCATTCTTTTATCAGGATTGCTATTTAGTGTCTATCATATGAATATAGTGCAGTTGTTGGCAATCTGGATATTGGGATGTGTAATGGCATATAGTGTGCATTGTTCAAAAAGCATTTTTACATCCATGACAATACATTTTTGTAACAATGGGCTGGCGGTTTGTATGTTAGCGTTTCCTAAAAGTGTGCAATGTATGCTGCCATTTTTGCAAATAAGTGCAGAAAAAGCAGGCGTGCGAACCTATCTTCTTTTGTTTGATTGTGCCATTTTTTTAGCGGGAATAGGTATATTTTTATTGAAAAAAGGAAAGAAATGATATTAATATGCAAAAAATAGCAATTGATTGATATAAAAATTGCAAAAACGAACTTAAATCTTGCAAAACAGATAGGGATACTGTTACAATAGAGTTCACAGGTATAGATTTGAAGCAAGGACAAAAGGAGGAGCCATGTTAGAGTTAAAGAACGTATCCTTTACAGTATCAGAAGAGACTGGTACACGAACAATTATTAAAGACTTAAATTTAAAGGTAGATGATAATAAATTTATTGTAATTACAGGACCAAACGGTGGTGGTAAATCGACACTTGCCAAATTGATTATGGGAGTTAAGCAGGTTACAAGTGGAAAGATTTATTTTAATGGAACGGATATTACAGATATGAGTATAACAGAACGGGCTAAGCTTGGTGTCAGTTTTGCATTTCAACAACCGGTACGATTTAAAGGGATTAAGGTATTGGATCTGATTCGTCTGGCAGCAGGAGAAAAACTATCTGTGGCAGATGCCTGTGAGTATTTATCTAAAGTAGGTTTATGTGCGCGAGAATATATTAATCGTGAAGTAAATGATAGTCTTTCTGGTGGTGAATTAAAGAGAATAGAGATTGCAACGGTATTGGCGAGAGGAACCAAACTTTCTATTTTTGATGAGCCAGAGGCGGGAATCGATTTATGGAGTTTTCAGAACTTGATTCAGGTATTTGAGGATATGCGTGCTACAATTAAAGGGTCTGTTTTAATTATTTCGCATCAGGAGCGTATTTTAAATATTGCAGATGAAATTATAGTGATTCGCAATGGACAGGTTGCTGAGCAGGGAAGCAAGGATGCTATTTTACCTAAATTGCTGGGTACATCATCTGCGATGTCACCATGTGAAAAGCTTTTATAGGAGGTGCAGAAAATGTTAGATGAGATTCAGAAAAGATTGTTAGAGGAAGTAGCTGACCTGCATGATGTTCCAGAAGGTGCATATAACATTCGTGCCAATGGAGCGATGGCAGCCAGAAATACCACTGCAAATATTGATATTATTTCGAAAACAGATAAAAGTGGAATTGATATTAAAATTAAGGATGGTACGAAAAAGCAAAGTGTGCATATACCAGTTGTAATGAGTCAGAGTGGTATGAAAGAAATGGTATACAATGATTTTTATATCGGAGAGGATTGCGATGTTACAATTATTGCAGGCTGTGGGATTCACAATTCTGGTAGCAATGATTCGGAGCATGATGGAATCCATCGCTTTTATGTTGGAAAAAATTCAAAAGTTAAATATGTAGAAAAACATTACGGAGCGGGAGAAGGAACAGGAAAGCGTATTTTAAATCCGGGTACAGAAGTGTATCAACAGGAAAATAGTTACATGGAAATGGAAATGGTGCAGATTAAGGGCGTGGACTCTACTTATCGTATGAACAAAGCAGAGTTGGCAGATGGAGCCACCCTTATCGTACATGAACGTTTGATGACCCATGGAAATCAAAACGCAGTCAGTGATTATCAGGTGGAGCTAAATGGTAAAAATGCCAGTACGGATATTATTTCCCGTTCGGTAGCAAGAGATACCTCTACACAGAAATTTGAAGCGTGTATCAAAGGAAATAATGTATGTCATGGACATGCGGAATGTGATGCCATTATTATGGATAAAGCTCGCGTGATTGCAGTACCACAGCTAGATGCAAACAATGTGGATGCAGAACTGGTTCATGAGGCTGCCATTGGAAAGATTGCAGGGGAACAGCTTATTAAGCTTATGACATTAGGACTTACAGAGACAGAAGCAGAGGAATGGATTATCAATGGCTTCTTAAAGTAAAAAAGAATGCATGTTTTTTTTACTTGCCTCATAGATAGAAATAAAGGGAACAGTTTAGACAGGAATAGTCAGTTCTGTTTGCGTAAACTGTTGCGAAGAAAGTGAGTAAGAAAGGAAGGACGGACGTATCATGCAAAATATAATTGAACAGGAAATGGAAGGGATTGTGTCTGTCATTTTGTCAGATTATAAAAAAGAACGTACAATTGATCAATTGGATCTTTATAATCAACCACAGAAGGATAGTATTATTGATATTATTGAAAAACTATTGCGCATTGTGTACTCTGGCTATTTCAGAGATCGTTCTTACAAATTTTATAATGTAGAAAATGGTTTTGCAGTACAGATTGAGGATGCAATGTTTTGCCTAAATAAGCAAATAGACAGAGTATTGCGTTATAAACCAGAGTATAAAGAGGCACCAGAGGAAGAAGTGACAGAGGAAGCACAGCGAATTGCAGTTGCATTTTTCAAAAAGATTCCTACCATTCGAGAATATGTAGAGGGAGATTTAGAAGCGGCTTATGATGGAGATCCGGCAGCATATTATCGCGAGGAGATTATTTTATCTTATCCAGGAGTGTATGCAATTACGGTAAATCGTATTGCACATGAATTATTCTTATTGGGAGTACCATTGATACCAAGAATTATGACGGAACATGCACACTGGCAGACAGGAATCGATATACATCCGGGAGCAACGATAGGAAAGAGCTTTTTTATCGACCATGGAACTGGAATTGTAATCGGAGAGACTACCATAATTGGTGACAATGTTAAGATTTATCAAGGGGTGACACTTGGCGCCTTATCTACCAGTGGTGGACAAAAATTACAAGGGAAAAAGCGTCATCCTACGATAGAAGATGATGTTGTTATTTACTCAGGAGCTTCTATTTTAGGTGGTGACACAGTGATTGGAAAAGGTTCTGTCATTGGAGGAAACGCTTTTGTTACAAAGTCAATAGAGCCAGGAACGAGAGTCAGTATCAAAAATCAAGAATTGATTCTTGCAAATAGAGAAAAACATATTGTCACGAAAACAGAATTAGAACAAGATGATACATGGAGTTAAGACTACATAGTAGAGAGTAATTCCAATAGAAAAAGGTGTTATAGCAAAAGGAGATTTCTTATTTGTATGATAAGAGAGATTCGCTTGCTGTAACACCTTTTTTCTTGACAGAAAATAAAACAACCACTATAATTCATAGTAAACAGATATGAAAAAGAAAAAAGAAAGGTGAACGCTGTGAAGGAACAATTTATTAGAACAAGATTACTTTTGGGGGATGAAGGGTTAGAACGATTAAAAAATGCCAGAGTTGCGGTATTTGGAGTTGGTGGAGTTGGCGGTTTTGTAATAGAGGCATTAGTAAGAAGTGGTATAGGTGCGATAGATTTAATTGATAGTGATACGGTTGATATTAGTAACTTAAATCGACAGATTATCGCAACCCATTCCTCTTTAGGACGACTGAAAACGGAGGTTATGCGTGAAAGGATTGCAGATATCAATCCAGACTGTCAGGTTACGGTACACAATTGCTTTTATTTGCCAGAGACAGAGGATCAATTTGACTTTAAAGAGTACGATTATGTGGTAGATGCAATTGATACGGTAACAGGAAAAATTTCTCTTGTAATGAAGGCACAGGAGGCAGGTACCCCAATTATGTGCAGCATGGGTGCAGGAAACAAATTGAATCCAGTGCAATTTGAAATTGCAGATATTTATCAGACATCGGTATGTCCATTAGCAAGAGTAATGCGACAGGAATTAAAAAAACGAGGCGTAAAAAAATTAAAAGTTGTGTATTCAAAAGAAAGACCAGTAGAGCATAAATTCAAGTTGGAAAACAAAGAAAATGCAAGTAAACCAACACCAGGATCCATTGCATTCACCCCTTCTGTAGCGGGCTTGCTCATTGTTTCTGAAGTGGTAAAAGACTTGTGTCAGATATAAAAAGAAAAAATTGCAAATAAAAAACCTTAATTCCTATTGACAAAATAGGAAAAAGGTGTATAATGCTAATATAACGTTATTCCTAGAAAGTTAGTATGAAAACAAGGAATAGTTGCAAACGTAAAAAAAACTGCTATATTATACATGATTTTATGTGTATAAAATAGGTATCAGCGTAACAATAATCATATGTGAATAGAAAGGGGATTTTTATTATGGCAAAGATTTATGAAAGCGTAACAGAGTTGATTGGTGGTACACCACTTTTAAATGTGAAGAATTTTGCAAAGAAGAGAGGAGCTGATTCCGCTAATGTTTATGCTAAATTAGAATATTTTAATCCAGCAGGAAGTGTGAAGGATCGTGTTGCTTATGCTATGATCGCACAGGCTGAAAAAGACGGAAAATTAAAAGAAGGTTCTGTTATTATTGAGCCAACCAGTGGAAATACAGGAATTGGATTAGCATCTATTGCAGCAGCAAAAGGATATAGAATCATTCTTACAATGCCAGAGACAATGAGTGTTGAAAGAAGAAATCTTTTAAAAGCTTACGGTGCAGAAGTAGTACTTACAGATGGTGCAAAAGGTATGAAGGGTGCTATTGAAAAGGCAGAAGAGTTGGCAAAAGAGACAGAGGGAGCATTTATCCCTAGTCAGTTTGAAAACCCTGCAAATCCATATGCACATAAGACAACAACAGCACCAGAAATTTGGAACGATACAGATGGAAAAGTTGACATCTTTGTTGCAGGTGTAGGTACAGGTGGAACTGTTACTGGTATTGGTGAGTTTTTAAAAGAAAAGAATCCAGATATAAAAGTAGTAGCAGTAGAGCCAGCTACTTCACCAGTATTATCAAAAGGTGTAGCAGGACCACATAAAATTCAGGGAATTGGTGCTGGATTTGTACCAAAAACATTAAATACAGAAATTTATGATGAAATTATTGCAATTGAAAATGAAGATGCATTTGAAACAGGAAGAGAATTTGGTAAAGCAGAAGGTGTTTTAGTAGGTATTTCTTCAGGAGCAGCACTTCATGCAGCAGAAATTCTTGCAAAACGTCCAGAGAACAAAGGTAAAAACATTGTTGTGTTATTACCAGATACAGGTGATCGTTATTTATCTACTGCATTATTTAGTGAATAATTAGCTATGTAATAGCTCATCTATTGCGTGGACAGCGGAAAAAAGTGACAGGAGAATCAACACAACAAAATTAGCAGAAGGGAAGATGAAAAGTTGAAAATTTCAACCAAAGGACAGTATGCACTTCAGATGATGCTGGATTTAGCAATCAACGACACTGGAGAATATATCACGATAAAAAGTATTGCAAAACGCCAAAATCTCTCTGAAAAATATTTAGAGCAGATTATGAATTTATTATCCAGAAGTGGTTATGTAAAAAGTGTTCGAGGTGCCAAAGGTGGATACCGTCTGGCAGGAGAGCCTTCCAAGTTTACCGTAGGCATGGTATTACGTGCAATTGAGGGAGACTTATCACTTGTGGAAATTACAGATCACTTGCCTGATGCACCAGTGGAGGAATGTATTCTTTCTAATGTCTGGAGAAAAATGGATGAGGCAATTAATGGTGTAATCGATCATATAACTCTGGAAGATTTGCAGAAAGAATATCAAAGTACCGTTGGATATGATTATGTAATCTAATGAATACAAATAAACGCACAGACGGAAAATATGTATGGATAGAATAACGAATGTGTATCCTTTTCATAACAAAAATAGGGTGATAGAGTTCCTTTGGGAGCAACTATTACCCTTTTTGATTCTGGAAAAGATGTTTGAAAAGGCATTGACGAAATTTTTTTAAACGTGTATGATAAAGAATAGAATACCTAGTTTGTTAGTGGGAAAACAGTTGAAAGTTAGAATAGGATTGGTGACAATTATGAAAATATCGACAAAAGGAAGATATGCATTACGTTTGATGCTTGATATCGCATTAAATGATTCGGAAAGACCGGTTCGAATCAAAGAAATCGCAGAAAGACAGGAAATGTCAGATAAATATTTGGAACAGATTGTATCTGTATTAAATAAGGCTGGATACTTAAAGTCTATTCGAGGACCACAGGGTGGATATCGATTGATAAGAAAACCGGAGGAATATTCGGTAGGTGATATTTTACGATTGACAGAAGGAAGCTTGGCACCAGTAAGCTGTCTTGAGTATGAAAAAAATGATTGTCCGAGACAGACAGATTGTGTAACCTTAGAATTGTGGAAACGTATGGATCAGGCAATCAAAGATGTGGTTGATAATGTTACATTGGCTGATTTAATCGAGTGGAAACAGCAAAAAGGAAATAATTACTGCATTTAGGAGTGATACTATGACAAAAAAGCAACGTGCGCATGCCATTATTGAGTTGTTAAAAGAAGAATATCCAGATGCACACTGTACATTGGATTATGATGAGGCATGGAAGTTACTCATCAGTGTACGCTTGGCGGCACAGTGTACGGATGAGCGAGTGGACAAAATTACACCATTGTTGTATGAAAAATACCCTACCATAGAGGCGTTGGCAGAGGCACCTGTAGAGGAAATAGAGGCAATTGTACGACCTTGCGGTTTGGGAAAGAGTAAGGCAAGAGACATTAGTGCGTGTATGCGTATGTTGAAGGAAAAGTATCATTGTCAGGTTCCTGATACATTAGAAGAACTATTGAAACTCCCTGGTGTAGGAAGGAAAAGTGCAAATCTTATTATGGGTGATGTGTTTGGAAAACCAGCCATTGTGACGGATACCCATTGTATCCGCCTTACAAATCGAATGGGACTGGTAGATGGAATTAAGGACCCTAAAAAAGTGGAGATGGAATTGTGGAAAATAATTCCTCCAGAGGAGGGAAGCGACTTTTGTCATCGTCTGGTTTATCACGGAAGAGAAGTTTGTACGGCACGAACAAAGACACCATATTGCGATAGATGCTGTGTAGCAGAGGTTTGTAAGAAGTGCATATAAAATAGACCATAGAAAGTACAGTAGAGAAAAAACTTAAATGGCTTATTTGTATAAGAAATAGGAGAACGGGAAAAATAAGCCATAAAAAAGATAGATTTCTGGCTAATCTAAAATGGAGGAGCAAAGATGGAAATTACATGGGATGATGTGAAAACACAAGAAAAAGATTCTTATTTATTGATAGATATAAGGGAATATGAACATTCCGCATTGGGAATGGTTCCAGGTGCGATTGCCATTTCTTTTATTGAAGATGTCAACAAATTGTTTGAACTGCCGAAAGAAAAGAAGATTTACCTTTATTGTCATAAGGGAGAACTTAGTATACAGGCACAGGAATTGTTGCAGGATGCAGGGTATGAGGCATACAGTGTGACAGGTGGCTATTATGCGTATTTAGAGAATATGCTTGCAGATTAAATTGGTACTAAATAAATTATTAAGTAGTAAAGAGGTTTTAAAATGGTATTTTCCAAGGATGAATTAGAGCGTTATACAAGACATTTTGTATTGCAGGATGTTGGTGTGGCAGGACAAAAAAAAATAAAGGCAGGCAGCGTGTTAGTTGTTGGAGCAGGAGGGCTTGGCTCGCCTGTTCTTTTGTATCTTGCGGCTGCTGGCGTGGGAAAGATTGGAATAATAGATGGAGATCAGGTGGATTGTTCCAATTTACAAAGACAGGTGATACATAGTACCAGTCGGATAGGAGAAAATAAGGCACGTTCTGCGGAACAAACCATACATGCACTGAATCCCAATGTAGAAGTGATCGTGTATGAGGATATGTTTCGGCCTGAGATTGCACAGGAATTGGTGGAACAATATGACATTGTTGTTGATGGTGTCGATAATTTTGCAGGAAAATTTTTAATTAACGATGCATGTGCATTGGAAAAAAAGCCTTTTGTGCATGGAGGGATATTAGGCTGGAAAGGACAGGTGTTTACCTATATTCCTGACAAGACCTGTTGTTATCGTTGTATTTATGAAGAGATACCTAAAGGGGAGTCAATTCCTAACTGCTCGCAGGCGGGAGTGATAGGTGCATTACCAGGAATTATTGGTAGTATGCAGGCATTGGAAGTGCTTCGTTGTTTGCTTGCATTAGAACCATTATATGCAGGAAAAATGTATATCTTTGATGGTATGACAGGAAACAGTCGCATAGTACCATTTCCTACACCAGCCAAACATTGTAAGGTATGTGGACCAAAAGCACAAATACACAGCGTAATTGAAAATCAAAAAAACTATGATATGGCACAAGGGGTGAAGGGTCACAATGCAAATGCTTGCGCCCGAAAGTAAAAGGTAACGCCCTGCAAGCATGAGAAAGAAGCTTGAGCAGGGCGAAGTTTACATAGTTGTAAAATTACGAAAGTGCATATTCATTATGCTATTGGTTTTGGCGTACCGCTGTTACAAATTGCTCTATTTTTACGGCATCTTTTCCTTGTTTATCTGAAAATTCCACTCCCGAAGAAACATCCACACCATCTGGTTGGAGGGCAGAAATTGCCTGAGATACATTATCAGGATTCAATCCGCCAGCCAATAAAAGTAATTTATGATCTCTTGGAATGGTTTCTACAAGTTTCCAATCAAATGTCTTTCCGCTTCCAGGTTCCTGCGCATCAAATACATATCCCTTTATTTTTTCGCATTTTTGGTAAGTAGGAAAATGCGCCATATCTGTGATATTAAAGGCTTTAAAAATAGGAATAGAGACAGCCTCCAAAACATCATCTTGAAGTGTACCGTGGATTTGAATAATATCAAAATTAGCACGTTCAATTTCCAGCACTTGTTCTAAAGTGGGCGACACAACAACTGCAACTTTTTGAATGGTTGTATCTAAGGCACGCATGATTTTCTTTGCTTGTTCTATCGTAAGGTTTCGTTTACTTTTAGGAAAAAATAAAACAAAACCAGCATAATCTACTTGATGTTTATTAAGGTAAACCGCTTCTTTTGGGTCAGTTAGGCCACATATTTTAATTTTAGTCATATCGTATTTCCTCTTTTCTTTGTGTAAGTTTACAATTACCCGTTCATGCCATAGTTGGCAAGCTGATAATCATTATTGAATCTAATCAATTTACTTGTATTATACCGTAAAAACAGCGTGAAAAACAAGGCAGGAATGTGCTTTGTCGTGTCAGGTTTTAGGAAGATTAAATTTGATAAAATACAATATGGCATAAAAAGTTGAGAAATAAAGATGTTACGGCTAACAATAACATGATATAATGAAAGGCAGTTACAGTAGGAGGAAATAGAATGACGGAGTTAGAAAAGTATTATAATAAATTTAATGAAGAAAAACGGTTAAATAGTAGACATGGGCAGGTAGAGTTTATAACATCTATGAAATATATACATGAGTATTTAAGTACCATAGACCAGCCTAAGATTTTGGACATAGGTGCAGGGACGGGGAGATATAGTGTAGCGTTGGCAGAGGAAGGCTATGATGTTACAGCAGTGGAGCTTGTAAAATATAACCTTGGTATCTTAAAACAAAAGGGAAGTACCGTAAAAGCATATCAGGGAAATGCCAAAAATCTAAAACGTTTTGCAGATGCATCGTTTGATGTGACTTTGTTGTTTGGACCTATGTATCATTTGTTTGGGGAAGATGAAAAAGTGTTAGCATTAAAAGAGGCCAGAAGGGTAACAAAAACGGGAGGCATTATTTTTGTAGCATATTGTATGAACGATTATGCGATTCTTACCTATGGCTTTAAGGAAAAACATATAAAAGAAAGTATGGAAAATGGCCGTATCACAGAAAACTTTCATGTTGTATCAGAAGAGAAGGATTTGTATGATTATGTCCGCTTAGAGGATATTGATGCGGTAAATGCAAGAGTTTCGGTAGAAAGAATTAAAATTATTACGCCAGACGGACCTGCAAATCATATAAGACCTGTATTAAACAAGTTAGATGAGGAGGAATTTGCATTATTTCTTCAATATCATTTGACTGTATGTGAACGTGGGGATATGATGGGGGCGGCAGCACATACATTGGATATTTTGCGGGCAGTTTAATGAAAGAGTGTTTGTAAGATAGTTCCTAAAAAACAACCAAACTTAGACAGGTAAGCCTGTAAAGATATGCTTGTTTTGGGAACGCTTTCATAGTAGAATATGATTGTATGTATTGCATGCATTATGGTTATTACTATTATTAAGTATTAAGGAAAGGATTTTGATTATGGTTAAGCATATTATTTTATGGAAAATTAAAGAAGAGAAAACAGAAGAGGAAAAGGTAGAAATTAAAGCGAATGTAAAGAAAGGGTTAGAAGGTTTGCAGGGACAGATTCCAGGTTTGGTGTCTATCCATGTGCAAACAGATTCTTTGGCTAGTTCTACAGCTGATTTGATGTTAAATTCCAGTTTTGAATCGGAAGAAGCATTGAAAAATTATGCAGTACATCCAGCGCATGTAGCAGTGGCTAATTCAGCCGTTCGTCCGAATATGGAAGTTCGTATGTGTCTGGATTTTGAGGAATAATTTTTTATGAGGCAAATCTGGAAAAAGGAAGAGAGAGCACTAACATGGCATTTATTAAAAACTATGTTGGTGCTTGCCATTCCTACAATTTTTGAACAGATTTTATCTACCTTATTGCAGTATGTAGATACGGCGATGGTAGGACGACTGGGGGAACAGGCTACAGCAGCAGTCAGTGCGACTACTACAGTGACTTGGCTTGTGTCCAGTCTTGCTTCTGCGATTGGAGTGGCGACCCTTGCCATGATATCAAAATCTGTTGGTGAACAGGATAAAAAGAGTGTGCAGAGTATAGCAAAACAAAGCTTGCTACTTGTAGTGGTTGTGGGGATTGTGTTAGGAACAGTTTCTATGCTGTTAAGCCCATTTATTCCTAAATGGATGGGAGCAGATTCACAAATACAAAAAGAAGCATCCCGATACTTTTTTATCATTAGTATTCCAATGCTATTTCGGGAAGCAAATACGATATTTGGTGCGGCGTTACGTGCCACAAAAGATACAGTGACACCTATGGCTGTAAATTTTTTATCTAATATTTTAAACATTATTCTGAATTATGTATGTATTTATTTATTGCAACTGGGTGTAGAGGGAGCCGCAATATCATCGGCTATTTGTTATACGATTTCAGGAACATTAATGTTTCTGGCATATAGAAAAAATGAATGGCTTAGATGGAAGTGGAATACCTTTGCGATTGATTGGGATAAATTAAAAGAATGTGCCAGAATTGGACTTCCGGTACTTGGAACAAGTCTTACTTCTTGTCTTGGGTATGTAGTGTTTGCAGCACAGGTGTTTCGGATGGGAACGGTTACTTTTGCAGCACATTCAATTGCGGTAACAGCAGAAACTATATTTTATATACCAGGCTATGGATTGCGGACAGCCACCTCTACGATGGTCGGAATTGCGTTGGGTGAGAAAGATGAAAAGAAGTTTGAACGTATCAGTGCGCTTGGTATTTTTGTCACAATGGTGATGATGTTGTGCAATGGAGCATTGCTATTTGTGGCAGCAGGACCACTTATGAGCTTGTTTTCTACAAGCAAAGAAGTAGTGAGTCTAGGTGTACAAATGTTAAAAATCGTAGCATTTTCCGAACCTTTTTTTGGATTAATGATTATTGTAGAGGGTATTTTATATGGCCTTGGGCGAACCAGATATGCCTTTTTTGTTGAAACATTTAGTATGTGGGGGATTCGTATTTTCTTTACGGCCTTATGTGTAAATGTTTGGCATTTATCTTTGCGGGAAGTATGGTATTGTATGATCGCAGATAATATATGTAAGGCGCTTCTGTTGCTATTACCATTACTGTTAAAAAAACAAAGAGAAAAATTGTTTCCAAAGGATGATGTGAAAAGGAGTGAGGGCTGTTATGAATAAACTAAGACAAGTAAAGATATCATTTAATTCGCCAGTTATTTTAGGATTTACTATTATATGCTTTATTACCTTAGTATTAAACCTATTATCAAATGGGGCGGCGAATGTGTTGTTCTTTAGTGTATATCGGTCTTCGATGGCGGACCCACTTACGTATTTCCGATTTTTTGGTCATATACTTGGTCATGCAAATTGGGAACATTATATTGGTAATTTTATGTTGATTCTGGTGGTAGGTCCATTATTAGAGGAAAAATACGGTTCAAAAGACATTCTAATCGTGATACTTACTACCGCATTTATAACAGGTTTGGTACATTTTATCTGTTTTCCAAAAGTACAACTTCTAGGTGCCAGTGGTGTTGTGTTTGCATTCATTTTACTTGCTTCGCTTACCAGTTTTGAAGAAGGAAAGATACCATTGACATTCATTTTAGTAGCGGCACTTTATATTGGAGAGCAGATATATGGTGGACTTTTTGTAAAGGATGATGTATCAAATTTAACCCATATATTAGGCGGTATTGTTGGTGCAGCATCAGGTTTTGCATTAAAATATAAAGGAACAAAATAAGTAGGAGGTGTTAAAATATGAATCCAATTTCGGCAATGAAAATGAGACAAGCATTTGCGGTTTTTTCAAAAAATCATCCTAAGTGTGTTATGTTTATGAAGTCTGTTTTCTCAAAAGAAATTGAGGAGGGTACTATCATTGAAATGAGTGTACAGCGACCAGGAGAAGAAAAGGTAGTAACGAATATAAAAGTACAAAAGTCGGATATCGAGTTGTTTGAAAGTTTAAAAGGCATGAAAATGTAAGAAAGGGGAGTTAATTTGTGGCAAGAAAGTGTAGTGTAGAACGGGCAAAACAGAGAACGGGAGGTTTTGCTACGGCAAAGAAAAATATTGTAATTCAATATCAGGAAAGAGAACGTTCCACACAAAATTTGTTAGAATTAATTAAGCGCAATGCGTTGGAACAGGGAGTACGAGAAGAAGATATTATGGAAATTGATGTGTATGTAAAACCAGAAGAACAGACGGTGTTTTATGTCATAAATAAAGAGATAAATGGACAAATAGCTTTTTAAAGTACAGATAGATATAAGGTGTTATACAGAGGAAAAGGAGAGAAGAAACCATGGCAATTACATATGTGGTGGCAAATCAAAAAGGTGGAATAGGAAAAACAACCACAGCAACTACACTGGCAGGAATACTTGGGAAAAAAGGAAAAACATTACTGATTGATGCGGACCCACAGGGGAATAGTACCAATACCTATCAGGCAATTATTGAAGAACAGGCAACCTTGTATGATGTAATGATTGATACAGATAAACTTCCATTAGAAGAAGCGATTCAGCATATGGAAAATGGGGACATTGTAGCATCTGACCCATTACTTAGTAAAGCAGAAAAAATGCTGGATGGCGATATAGAAGGGTTATATCGGTTAAAAGATGCAGTGGAGGAACTGGATGGGTACGATTATATTGTGATTGACACAGCACCATCTTTGAATGTGGTATTATATAACTGCTTAATCGCAGCAGATCGTGTGATTATTCCTGTGACAGCAGATTCTTACGCGGTACAGGGATTAAAACAACTGTATGATACGATTAAAGCAGTACAAAGAAGGCAAAATCCACAGTTGAAGATTGCGGGTTTGTTATTGGTGAAATTTGCAGGACGATCCAATTTGGAGAAAAATGTACATATTGATTTAGAACAGTTAGCAGAAAGTATGGATACAAAACTGTTTAAGACTGCAATTCGTGAGTGTGTGAAAACGAAAGAAGCACAGGCAAAGAAAAAATTGTTGATTGATTATGCACCAAAGTGTACAACAATGGAAGATTATAATAGTTTTGTGGAAGAATTGCTTTCTGACGAGAAAGGTGGAAAATAAGCATGATCGCAGAAGATATGATGAATTTAGGTAAGAAAAGTTCTGTTATCAGAGAAATTTTTGAATATGGAAAAAAAAGAAAACAGGAAATCGGTGCAGATAACGTATTTGATTTTAGTATTGGAAATCCTAGTGTACCAGCACCAGATAGTGTAAAAGAGGCAATTTTGGAGTTAGTGGAAACTATGGATACGACAGAATTGCATGGCTATACTTCTGCACCGGGAGATATAGATGTAAGAAAAACTATAGCAGAGTATATTAACCGTACATTTCATACAAGTGTGAATGCAGAAGATATTTACATGACAGTAGGTGCAGCCGCATCTTTAACAATCAGTATTAAGGCGTTGGCGCAGGCAGGAGATGAATTTATCACATTTACTCCGTTTTTCCCTGAGTATCGTGTGTTTGTGGAAGCGGCAGGAGCAAATCTTGTAACGGTGGCTTCCAGAGAAGGAGATTTTCAGGTAGATGTAGATGCTCTTGAAAAAGCAATTACCGAAAAAACAAAAGCAATTATTCTAAATTCTCCGAATAATCCATCAGGAGTTGTTTTAACAGAAAAGAATATTCAGGATATTTGTCAGTTGTTGGAAAAGAAACAAAAGGAATATAATCATGCGATTTATATCATTACGGATGAACCATATCGTGAATTGGTTTATGATGATATTCAAGTGCCATATTTAATTAACTATTATGACAATACAATCGTGGGATATTCCTTTAGTAAATCTTTATCCCTTCCAGGAGAGCGTATTGGCTATATCGTTGTATCAAATAAGATGGAAAATGCAAGAGACGTATATGCAGCGGTATGTGGTGCAGGAAGAGCGTTGGGGTATGTGTGCGCGCCAAGTTTATTCCAACGGGTAGCTGCAAAATGTATTGGACAGACATCAGATATTTCTATCTATAAGAAAAATAGAGATTTATTGTATCAAAGTCTGGAACGCTATGGTTATCATTGTGTAAAGCCAGATGGTGCATTTTATTTGTTTGTACAAGCATTGGAAAGTGATGCAACCGCATTTTGCGAAAAAGCTAAAAAACATGAGTTATTATTGGTGCCAGCGGATGATTTTGGATGCCCAGGTTATGTGCGTATTTCGTATTGTGTAACCACTGAGCAGATTGAGCGGGCTTTACCAGCATTTGAAAAATTAGCAAAAGAATATCAGAAATAAAAATAGTAACTATACAGAGGTTGCCATACCTGTTTACATAAGGTGTACATTACTTGTGAAAGTGTTGTATACACAGTATGTTTGCAGGTGAAGCCTCTGCATAGTTACTAATTATTTTTTATTTATTTTTATAGAAGTTTTTGTTTTGAACCTAACATTTTGCTCGGTACTTTTAAATCCATCCACCATCTAAAGACATGATCTGTCCTGTCAAATACTGATTTTTGTGTGTGATCGCATATACAAAATCTGCCACTTCTTCGGCTGTTCCCAAACGTCCCGCAGGGATTTCATTTACCAGTTCAATTAATTCCTCATCTGTTAGAAAATGATTCATTTCTGTGTCAATCGCACCACAGGCAATGGCGTTGACCTGGATATTGCTAGGAGCCAGTTCTTTTGCCAATGCTTTTGTAAATGCATTGATACCTCCTTTTGTGGTAGAGTAAGCAACTTCACAGGAAGCACCTACATTTCCCCACACAGAAGAAATATTTACAATTTTCCCTTTCTTTTGTTGTACCATATCTGGAACTGCTAATTTACAACAATTAAAAACAGAAGTCAGATTGTTGTTGATTAGGTGTTGCCAAGATTCGATGCTCATATCGGTAAGTAGGCCGACATGAGAGATACCTGCGTTGTTGATTAAAATGTCCAGATGACCATAAAGTTTTTTAATATCTGTGAATAATTTGCATGCAGTATCATAGTCTCCCATATCGCCTACAAAAGCATAGCAGGAAACCTGATAACCTTCGATTTCTTTTTTTACATTGGCAAGGAGTTCTTCGTTTTTCAAACAATTAATAATTACATTATATCCCTTTTTGGCGTATTTTATTGCAATTGCCTTGCCAATCCCTCTAGAAGAGCCAGTTACTAAAATTGTTTTTCTATTCATAAAATTACCCCTTTCTGTTACTATCAGTATAGCACAAAATGGGGAAAAATGAAATGATGCTGTAAAAGGGGTTGCTTGCCATGAAATCTGCTTTCTGTTATACTTATTAAGATTGGGCTGTCAAAAGAATTTTGTCTATTGTAAAATGTTCTTTTGACTTCTTGATTTATTGAGCGTAAATTTGTTAAATTGCCGTAAGTTCGGCATAAAGGGAGAGAAAAACATGGCTAAAAAACGAAAAAAGACAGTCGGACAGGTTTTTTTACAATATTTTGTTCGTTCTATTCTTTGTGTTTTGCTTTTGCTTGCATGTGGTTTTACAAGCTACAAAGCGACGATGTTATATTATAAAGTGACAGGAGCAACAAGCAACAGTGGAAGTCTGAGTAAATATATAAAAGAAATAAAAAGTGATGGAGTTGCGGAAGAAGTAGCTAAGAATTTGATTTTAGCTACGGATTCTGACAGTGGAAAAATTAAGCGTATTGTAATCGAGATCTGTAATAAAAATACAGGGAATATAGATTATATAACCGTGCCAAGCACATTAGAATTTACTATGTCTTACGATTTATATAAAAAGTTGGCTACTGCAAATGCAGACATTCCTCAGATTGTCTGTATGCAAAATATTCATAAATATTTCTCAGGAGAAAGCCTGTATCAATGTGCACAACTTTTGTTAGAGGATGTGATGGATATTGAATTTAGCTATTATACGGTGATACCAGATACTGTGTACAAGGAGATGTTTGTTACTGAAAAAGGAAGTGGCGTTCAGAAATGGAGCAAGTCATACAAAGCAGAAATGGAATCTTTGAAGGATGAAAAAGCATATAAAGCCTTTTTTAAAAAGTATTATGAAAAGGTAGATTCAAACTTACCAGAAAAGAGCAAATGTGAATATATAGATACATATTTAAAAGCAGTACCAAACCAGCTTGCATTTACTATTGTTAGTGGAGAAAAATCAGGCAAATCTTTTGTGCTTTCTGTGGAAGAAACAAACTTTCTGATTAATAAACTTCTTAAAAACGAAGCCTATACAGAAAAGAACCAAAAAAAGAAGGAAGGGGAAAATACTTCTTCAATGGGATTGGCTATTGAGATATTAAACAGTACCCAGATTAATGGTTTGGCATCTTCTATGCAGGAAAAATTAGTGGAAAAAGGATTTAATATTGCAGGAATTGGAAATTATAGTGGCGATACATTGGAACATACAAAGATTATTGTAAAAGAGCAGGGGATGGGCGAAGACTTGCTGGCATATTTTAAAAATGCGGAAATTGAAGTAGGAGAATTGAGCCAAAATGTGGATATTCGTATTATTATAGGTAGTGAGGATGGCAATTAGTAGAAGCGGTTACAAATTATGAGGCAACTGTCATATAATTTTAATAGAAATGTAATCGTATTATAAGAACAATATGTTACTATATATAAAATAGACGTTCTTTGAAGTATTTTACTTGGCAGAAAAGGATATGCTGTGCAAGTGTTTAGAGGGATGTATAAATAAACGACTGTGACGAAATGGGGGTGTTGCAGCATGGAAGACAGGATTAATGTATTGAATTTTGACACGAGGCTTATGGGAAAGCAAGATTTTCGACAGGAAGTAGAGTGTTTTTGTAAAGATGGAAAATTGAGATCTATTTTATTTTTATCGGTGCCAATATTAGAGGAGGCTATGGCATCGGAGGAATATTATGAGAAAGTAAAAAAATTTCAGTTTATTTATCCGGGTAGCGAGGATGTATTACTGATGCATCCAGTTGAAGAATATCGGCAAAAAGGATATATGATGGATGAGGGATATTTAGAGGAAATTTTAGATTACATAGAAAAGAGCCATAAAACCATGTATTTGGTAGGGGATTCTTATGATAAACTACAGGCATTTATTGCTTATTTTCAGGAAAATTATAGCGATATAAGCCTAGTGGGAAGCTTTGTGGGCGGAGAACAAATGGAGGATGATATACTGCTAAATGATATCAATGTAACCTGTCCAGATGTTATATTGACTGCGATTGCACCACAATTACAGGAAAATTGGATACAGGATAATTTAGACAAGCTCAATGGAAAAGTATTGATTGGAGCAGATGTATTAGTTAAAAAGGTGGTTGCAAAGCGACAGGAAGAGTATGAACGTGACAGTCATGGTGCATTATTTCATAGCTGTATTCGCATAAAAGAGAAAATAGCAAGGCATTTTGTGCAAAAAATGTTTCGCTCTACTTATGAAACATTTATGAAGCAACAGGAAGAAAAAACAGGCAAAAAAGGACTTTTTATGAAAGAAAGCAAACAGTAAAAAATGGAAAAATGTACAAGATGCACAATTAGATAAAAAGTAAAGATGAAAACTTACCAATGAATGTATAAAAATAAAACTTAAAATATAAAAAGTGAATAAAAAACGGGATGTTTCTGCAATGGCAAAATATAAAAGTTGAAAAAAATTCGGCGCGTGTACAAATTGCACAAAAGTTGGCAAAATTATTTGTTTAAATGAAGTATGGCTTAAAGTTGCGTTTTCGTGTATGATTAGTAAGTACGTTAAGTAACAAGGATTTATTAGGAGGACATGGAGAAAATGGCAAGTTTATCATTAAAAAACATCAACAAAACATATGACAATGGTTTTGTAGCAGTTAAAAACTTTAACCTTGAGATTGAAGATAAGGAATTTATTATCTTTGTAGGACCTTCAGGATGTGGTAAGTCAACTACACTTAGAATGATTGCTGGTCTTGAAGATATTACTTCAGGTGAATTGTGGATTGGGGACAAATTAGTAAATGACGTAGAGCCAAAGGATAGAGATATTGCGATGGTATTCCAGAACTATGCTTTATATCCACATATGACAATATATGATAACATTGCTTTTGGTTTAAAATTAAGAAAGACACCAAAGCATGAAATTGACAAATTAGTTCATGAGGCAGCTAAGAGCTTAGATATCGAACATTTATTAGATCGTAAGCCAAAGGCTTTATCTGGTGGACAGAGACAGCGTGTTGCTATGGGACGTGCTATCGTTCGTAATCCTAAGGTATTCCTTATGGATGAGCCTTTGTCAAACTTGGATGCTAAGTTGCGTGTACAGATGCGTATTGAGATTTCTAAATTACATCAGAAATTAGGAACAACAATCATTTACGTTACACATGACCAGACAGAAGCGTTGACATTGGGAACAAGAATCGTAGTAATGAAAGATGGTGTTGTTCAGCAGGTAGATGCACCAGTTGAATTATATCAGAAACCAAAGAACTTATTTGTAGCTGGATTTATTGGTTCACCTCAGATGAACTTTATCGATGCTAAGGTTGTAAATAATGGAACAGATGTAATGTTACAGTTTGGTAGCCATTCTATTAAAGTTCCAGAAGCAAAAGCAAAAGTATTGATGTCAAATGGATACGAAGGAAAGACAGTTGTACTTGGTATTCGTCCAGAAGATATCAAGGATGAAGAAGTATTTATCAATACTTCACCAGACAGTGTTGTAAGTGTTACAATTAAGGTATATGAAATGCTTGGTGCTGAAGTATTCTTATACTTTGATATTGAAGGATTTGATATGTGCGTACGTGTAAATCCTCGTACAACAGCAAGACCTGGTGATACAATCAAGCTTGCATTTGATTTAAGTAAGATTCATATCTTTGATAAAGAAACAGAAGAAGCAGTTTGCAACTAATCTGTACGATCGTATTATTTTATAAGTTATAAGATAAATTGAAAAAGAGAATTCATACATTATGAGAATGTGTGGGTTCTCTTTTTGTATGGAAAACATTGTCGAAGCGCTGTTTTGTTTGCGGTAATGTCGGTTTATTAAAGTAAATGTGGAAATATTTTGTACACATTGTTACTTGAATTTGGTTTTATCAGAAAAATAGATAAGTTCTTTGTGAAAAATTGTAACAGTTTGCCATATGAAAAAACTATTTTGAAATAAATCACGAAAAAAACACATAAAAAGTACGTTATTTTATTTACTTTTGCCTAAAAAGGTGTTAGAATAAATAAGAATAAAATACCTCAAGTGAGAGGAATAAATGATAAGGAGTGATTATATGATATCAAACCAGATACTCCAAAATACGATAGAAGGATTAAAAGGCATTACTCGTATTGATATCTGTGTCATGGATACAGAGGGAAAACCATTGGCATCGACAATTAGTGATGCAGAGGAGTATGAAGAGGCAGTTTTGACATTCGTGGATTCTCCAGCAGATAGTCAGGTATTGCAGGGATACCAGTTTTTTAAGGTATTCGATGAAAATCAATTAGAATATGTAATACTTGTAAAGGGAGACAGCGACGATGTATATATGATAGGAAAGATCGCCTCTTTCCAGATACAGAATTTATTAGTTGCTTATAAAGAGCGTTATGATAAGGATAATTTTATAAAGAATTTATTGTTGGATAATCTTTTATTAGTCGATATATATAACCGAGCAAAGAAATTGCACATTGAAACAGATGTAAGACGTGTTGTGTTTTTAATTGAAACAAAGACAGAGAAAGACAGCAATGCGTTAGAGACTGTAAGAGGTTTGTTTACAGGAAATACACAGGACTTCGTTACGGCAGTAGATGAGAAGGATATTATTCTTGTAAAAGAATTAAAAGAAAATGAAGGCTACGAGGATATGGACAAGACTGCTAAGATGATCCTTGATTTATTAAATACAGAAGCGATGGAAAAAGTACAGATTGCGTATGGTACAATTGTTTCTGAGATTAAAGATGTGTCAAGATCATACAAAGAAGCCAAGATGGCATTGGATGTAGGTAACATTTTCTATGAAGAGCGTGATATTGTTGCATACGGAAACTTAGGTATAGGTAGATTGATTTATCAGTTGCCAATGCCATTGTGCAAGATGTTTATAAAGGAAATATTTGATGGAAAATCCCCAGATGACTTTGATGAGGAAACATTGACTACTATAAACAAATTCTTTGAAAATAGTCTGAATGTTTCAGAGACATCAAGACAGTTATATATTCATCGTAATACATTGGTGTATCGTTTAGACAAGCTACAAAAAAGTACAAATTTAGATTTACGTGTATTTGAAGATGCCATTACATTCAAAATTGCTTTGATGGTAGTGAAGTACATGAAATATATGGAGACAATAGAATATTAATCGTGACTTGCAATTGTTATATGCTCAACAATTATAAGCATGATTCCATTTTAATGCGTCTTTTATAAATTACGAGCGTTAGAAGTCATTAAAAATTTTAACAATGAAAATAGGGATGAAGGGTATGGATACAGGATTGTGAGCTACAGTATATGTGGATTGCAATTCTGTTTCGTTATTTATGGATAATATCATCGGAGGTGTGAAAGGATGGAGCAAAAAGAGACAGAAATTGTTTCTATGGACAACGTGGTAGTAACTTATCCAACAGGTACACAGGCATTGAAAGGAATTGAACTGGAAATCGCAAGAGGTGAGTTTGTGTTTGTTGTGGGAGCCAGTGGTTCGGGAAAGTCTACATTTATTAAAGTGTTGTTGCGGGAAATTGCACCTAAGACAGGACGGATTTTAGTAAATGGAAGAGATATTACACATTTAAAACATAAACAAGTGGCAGCATATAGAAGAAAAATCGGATGTGTTTTTCAGGACTTTCGTTTGCTAAAAGATCGCAATGTTTATGAAAATGTGGCATTTGCTCAGAAGGTAATAGGAGTGCCACACAAATTGATTGGTCAAAATGTAAGAAGAATACTGGCATTGGTTGGATTAGGAGACAAAGAACAAGCATTTCCAAAAGAGTTATCCGGTGGAGAACAGCAGAGAGTTGCACTTGCAAGAGCGTTGGTTAATAAACCAGCTATGCTTTTGGCAGATGAACCTACAGGTAATTTGGACCCTAAAACATCCATGGAAATTATGCAATTGTTAGAGGCAATCAATCAACAGGGTACTACTGTAATTGTAGTCACGCATGATAATGAAATCGTAAATCAAATGCGAAAACGTGTCATTACTCTAAAAGAGGGCGAAGTCTATAAAGATGAAGAAGATGGAAGTTATGCAAAAAGTCTTTCTATTCAGCAGGATAGCTTATTTTCAGAAATGGGAAGATAAATGTTCCACTTGGAGTATTGGAGTATAAATAGATGAGGGAGGGCTGGTAATAACAGTATCAGCAATTTATGTGTTTATATGTGTAAGGACTGCTTTTATGAACAATCACCAATGGGTAGGAGTGTGAAACGTATATGGAAAAAATAAATACATTATTCTACAGTATCGGGCAAGGATTTAAAAATATAAAAAGAAATCGTATGTTTTCTTTTACTTCGGTTTGTACGATTACAGCCTGTTTATTTTTATTTGGAATTTTCTTCTCGCTTGTAAGTAATGTGCAATATATGGTGAAAAATATGGAAAAATCGGTTGCAGTAACTGTCTTTTTTGATTCTGGAATTTCCGATAGTCGAATTGCAGAAATTGGTCTGGAATTAAAAGGTCGTTCCGATGTGAAAGAAGTAAAATTTGTTTCGGCAGATGATGCGTGGAATAGTTTCAAGGGTGAAATTTTTGAGGGACAGGAAGACTTGGTAGAATCGTTTGATGGAGAAAATCCATTGGCAGATTCCGCATCCTATGAAGTCTATGTAAAGGATGTAACAAAGCAACAGGCGTTGGTGAAGGACTTAAAAAAGATGGACGGTATTCGGAAAGTAAATAGTTCCAATGAAACAGCAAAAATGTTGATTAATTTTAATCGGTTGATCAGTGTGGTATCTATCTTTATTATTGCTTTGCTTATGGCAGTTTCTGTATTTTTAATTAGTACAACCATATCGGTTGGAATTTCTGTTCGAAAAGAAGAGATTGGTATTATGCGTTTGATTGGTGCTACAGACTTTTTTGTACAGGGACCATTTATTGTAGAAGGAATTATGATTGGCTTGCTGGGGGCTATTTTACCATTGATCTTGTTAGCGATCATTTATCATCAGTTAATTAGCTGGCTGACAAATAAATTTTCTATTTTGTCAGACTGGATGGTTTTCATGAGTCTGCGTACAGAATTATCTGTGTTAGTACCGATTTCTTTAATACTGGGAGTTGGAATTGGACTACTGGGTAGTGGGTTGACTGTGAAAAGACATTTAAAGGTGTAAGGAGATGGAGAAATATGAAATTTCAAAAGACGATAGCATATATAAGCATCTGTGCACTTTTAGCAGGAACAGCAGTGCATCAGGGATATTATAGAAGTCGTGCAGATGAACTAGGAGATGCAGAGCAGGAAAGACAGCGTTTAAAAGAGAGAAAAGAGGAAACGGAAAAAGAATTGTCTGCATTGGAGGATGAAAAGGATGATTTGCTTGTCAGCATAGAAAAACTAGATAAAAAAATGGAAAATGTAAGTGAGCGTTTAGATGAGGTGAATGAAAATTATACGACTGCATCCACAGAGTTAGACGAATTAACGGCAGCATTAACTCTGGCAGAGCAGGACGAAGCATCACAATACGAAACCATGAAAAAACGCATAAAATATATGTATGAAAATGGAAATCAGGGTTATCTAGATATTATTTTATCCTCTAAAAGTGTGGGAGATTTCCTGAATCGTGTGGAATATGTGAATAAAATTACGGCATATGACAATAAAATGTTAAAGGAATACAAAAACACGAAAAATGAGGTGACCGAAAAGAAAGAAGCGGCACAGGAAAAAAAGAATCAATTGGAAATTCTCCAAGAAGAGGTAGAGCTGGAACAGGATAATTTACAAAGTTTATCTGAGAAAAAGCAAAAGAAGTTGGAAGATTATACAACATCGATTGATGAAAAATCAGATGAAGCGCAGGCATATCAGGAAGAGATAGAGAAGAAGGAAAAAGAGATAGACAAACTGTTATTAGAGCAGGCAAAGGATAACGGCTTTTCGGGAGAAAGGGTAGAAGGTGGATTTATATGGCCTTTGGCTGTAAGTGGAACAATTACTTCTCATTTTGGTAGAAGATCTGCACCGACAGCGGGAGCCAGTACATATCACAAAGGAATTGATATTGCAGCACCAGCAGGAACGGCTATTTATGCAGCGGCAGATGGAACAGTTACTACTGCAACCTATTCCTCCTCTGCTGGAAATTATGTGATGATTAATCATGGAAATGGATTATATACAGTATATATGCATGCATCCAGATTATATTGTAGTGTGGGTGATAAGGTTTCGCAGGGAGATCGTATTGCAGCGGTTGGTTCAACAGGTGTATCGACAGGGGCACACTTACATTTTGGTGTAATCAGTAATGGAAATTATGTAAACCCAGAGGATTATGTATCCAGATAATAGGAGGATGAGAAAAAATTAAAATGTGCATGACTGGAAACTGTTTTATATATAGTGATGAGTGAAAGAAAAATAGAGGAAAGGAACAGATGCAAACAAAATTCTTTCACTCTTCTTGTTTGCGTTTGTCGAAGTAGTTTGACAAAGTGGTATTAAATATGAATAAAAAATTTTTAAAAGGGTGTGCAGCAGGTGCTGGTATATTATTGGTAATACAGCTTTTGACGTTTGCAATCGTTTCTGTTGCTACTGGTGGAATAGGTGTGTATACAGGCGCAAAGTATAGTGCTATGGGAAGTTCTACATCTTCCACCATGAGTAAAATGAATCAGTTGAAGTATTATATTGATGAATATTTTATGGAAGATGTGACAGAGGAGCAAATTGCAGATGGAATTTATAAAGGAATGTTAGAAGGGTTGAATGATCCGTATTCTTGTTATTACACAAAGGATGAATATGCTTCATTGATGGAAGATTCCAGTGGTGTTTATTGTGGGATTGGTGCAACTGTAACACAGGATACGCAGACTGGAGTAATCTATATTGTATCACCTTTTGAAGGTGGTGCTGCAAAAGAAGCGGGTATTGTGACTGGTGACATTGTGGAAAAAGTAGACGGAAAAGATGTGACAGGAAAAGACTTGAATGAAGTTGTTTCCATGATGAAGGGAAAAGAAGGAACAAAAGTTAAAGTGGAATTTTATATTTCAAAAACGAAAAAACACAAAACCTTTGAATTGGAAAGAAGACAAATCGAGGTACCAACCGTAGAGTATAAAATGGATGGTAAGATTGGCTATATTGCAATATCTGCATTTGACGCGCCTACGGATGAACAGTTCATTGAAGCGGTCAAAAAATTGGAAGAGAAGGGAATGGAAGGACTTATCATTGACCTTAGAAATAATGGAGGTGGAATGTTAGAAAGTGTTGTGAACATGCTTGACTATATGCTGCCAAAGGGAAGTACCATTGTTTCAACGAAAGATAAGAATGGAAAGGGAGATGTCTATACGGCAAAAACAGAGACAACATTCGATTTGCCACTTGCCGTTTTGATAAATGGAAATACAGCCAGTGCTTCTGAGGTCTTTTCTGGTGCAATAAAGGATTATGAAATGGGAGAATTAGTGGGTACAACAAGTTTTGGAAAAGGAATTGTACAGTCTGTAATTCCGTTAAAAGATGGTACTGCCATTAAGATTACAACTTCCAAATATTACACACCAAGCGGAAAAAATATTCATGGAACAGGAATTGATCCAGATGTAAAAGTAGAGTTAGATACAGAAGGAAAGAGCGATAATCAATATAAAGAAGCGATGCGTTTGGTAAAAGCACAGGTAAAAAAAGCAAAAGAAAAGTAATAAAAGAAAAATAATATAGGAGCAAGAAGCAAAGTGGATTGCGAATATCTTTTGTTTCATTTAAAATAGTTTGCGTGTAGTGGGGAAAAATAGACTTTCATAGGAGACACCGAAATACCTATCTGTGAACAGCAACAGATTTGCCTATGGTATCATAAAAAGTAGAAAATTGGGACTGGTTTCTCATTGAAAAATGTAGTAATATAAAAGATATGGACGGATTTGTCTAAAAAAATTGAGCCATTTAGATGAATACTGATTTTTTTCTAAATTGGTGCCAGCTACAAAATTACAATGAAGATGTAAGTTTTTAGGTTGGGAAATAATCATATAGGAGGAAGCTAGATTGGAAAAAGAGACAATTATTGTACTGGACTTTGGTGGACAGTATAACCAATTAGTTGCACGTCGTGTTCGTGAATGCAATGTGTATTGTGAAATTTATTCATATCGTATCGAACTGGATAAAATTAAAGAAATGAATCCCAAGGGTATCATTTTGACAGGTGGACCAAATAGCTGTTATGAGCCAGATTCACCTACTTATTCCAAGGAGTTATTTGAACTTGGTATTCCAGTATTAGGACTTTGCTATGGTGCACAATTGATGATGCATGTATTGGGTGGAGAGGTAATTACTCCAGAGGTTGGAGAATATGGAAAGACAGATATTACTTACACAGAAAATGCAGTATTGTTCCAAGATATTCCAAAGCAGTCTGTTTGCTGGATGAGCCATTTTGACCGCATTTCCAAAGCGGCACCAGGATTTGAAATCACTGCTTCTACAGCAGATTGTCCAATCGCAGCTACTCAGAATGTAGATAAAAAGCTTTATGCGATTCAGTTCCATCCGGAAGTGTTGCATACAGAGCATGGAACTGAAATGATTGATAATTTCGTAAAGAAGGTCTGTGGCTGTGCTGGAACATGGAGAATGGATTCTTTTGTAGAAAACACAATTACAGAAGTGCGTAACAAAGTAGGAAATGGTAAGGTGCTTCTTGCACTTTCTGGTGGAGTAGATTCTTCGGTTCTTGCAGCGTTACTTGCAAAGGCCATTGGAAATCAGCTTACTTGTGTATTTGTGGATCATGGGCTTCTTCGTAAGGACGAAGGGGATGAAGTAGAAGGTGTATTCGGCGAAAATGGCGAATTTGACATCAACTTTATCCGTGTCAATGCACAGGAACGATATTATGAAAAGCTTGCTGGTGTAACTGAGCCAGAAGCCAAGAGAAAGATTATCGGAGAAGAGTTTATCCGTGTATTCGAGGAAGAGGCTGAGAAAATTGGCACAGTAGATTTCCTTGCACAGGGAACTATTTATCCAGACGTAGTAGAGTCAGGACTTGGTGGAGAATCCGCAGTCATTAAATCACACCACAATGTAGGTGGATTACCAGACTATGTGGATTTCAAGGATATTATTGAGCCACTTCGTTCACTATTTAAAGATGAAGTGCGTAAGGTGGGATTGGAGCTTGGACTTCCAGAATACTTAGTATATCGTCAGCCATTCCCAGGCCCTGGACTTGGTATCCGTATCATCGGTGAGGTAACAGCAGAAAAGGTACGCATTGTACAAGACGCAGATGCTATCTACCGAGAAGAAGTGGATAAAGCAGCCGCGGAATATAAGCAGGCAAACGGTGTAGAAGCACCATGGATGCCAAATCAGTATTTTGCCGCATTAACAAATATGAGATCCGTAGGTGTCATGGGGGATGAGAGAACCTATGATTATGCCGTAGCGGTAAGAGCCGTCAGAACGGTGGACTTTATGACCGCCGAGGCAGCAGAAATACCATTTGAGGTATTGCAGACAGTGATGAGCAGAATCATCAATGAGGTGAAGGGGGTTAATCGTGTATTCTACGATTTGACCAGTAAGCCACCTGGAACGATTGAGTTTGAATAACGGATTTTGCCTCACAAAGCCTGTATTTATGGGCTTTGTGGGGCTTTTTCTTTACCTGCTGGGGCATAAATGGTGAAAATGTTTTTGCTAACAATAAAAACGAATATAATCTTACTTATAATCCACTATAGCTTTTAATAGTATAAATGAAAATTTACTTTGCAAACAATATAAATATAGATAAATTTAGCGTTCGCATAATAGATATTGTAAATGCTAAACTATTATGGTACAATAAAACATACCAATACTTTGGCATCTAGAATATAGTAGAAAGGTACGCCATGAGGGTAAGTTATAAGAAACTTTAGAAAATGTTAATTGATAGAGAGATGAAAAAGAAAGATCTTGCTAAATTGGCTGGAATTAGCACTACATCAATTGCAAAATTAGGTAAGAATGAAAATGTAAATACAGATATACTTTTAAAGATTTGTAAGGCATTAGAGTGTGATATTTCGGAAATTATGGAAATAGAAAGAATTGAGGAATAAAATATGGATGCATTTACTGTATTGGAGAATACATATTACATTATAAATAGAAATATTGACTTTTATAAAGATAATTTTGGACATACATATTATGTAAATGTTCACGATGAAGAGACACAATTTATAGATAAATTATTTAAGAGCGTGGAAAATAAACTTACGCCCTCAGATAAAATGTTGAATTATGCAGTTTCATCAATATATACATCGGTAGTTGTTTTAGAGGAATATCTTAAAAGAAATAATATAAAATATGTTCTTAGTGACATGGATGATATATGTGCTGGTTTTTCAAAGGTTGAGAATGGAAAATATAATTTTTCGGATAAAACATTTGAAGAATTAGATGAAATATTGTTTGGATTATTGACAGATGGTATTGACTTAGAATCAAGAAAAAAATCTGGTAGTGAGCGTACACCGGACGAGATTATTACATATATGCTAGATATGTTGGGATATGATAAATCAGTATCTACAAAAAAGTCAATTATAGATCCAGCTTGTGGAACAGGAACGTTTATTAAACAAATAATGGAAAGATTTATAGGCGGATTGATGGATAATGTTGATTTGCAACAATTGTTGCTGGAAGATAAATTAGTGCGTGCTTATGATACAAAACCATCAAATGTTTTTGTAACGAAGATTGTGATTATTACTAGTTTACTTAAAGCAGGATGTATTTGCGATATAGATTTTGTGAAAATGTTGGTAAAAAAATTACCAATATATTGTCAAGACTTTTTGGAAGTTTCGGATGATGCAGATTATATTGTGGGAAACCCTCCTTATATACGTTTACAAAATTTATCAACTGAAGTAAGGGAGTATATAAAGAAGAATTTCAAAAGTTCAACGGGAAGATTTGATATATTTACATGTTTTATTGAACATGGAGATAAATTGTTAAAACCCAATGGAAGATTATGCTTGATAACTAGCAACAAGTATTTAACTGCTAATTATGGTGTTGGCATTAGAAGTTACTTAGTGGAAACAGGACATGTAAGAAAGATTGTTGATTTATGTGATACAAGATTTTTTGGAGCAGCAGTTTTACCAGCAATTATTTTGTGTGAAAACTCTAATAGCAGAAGTCCTTTGATTGAATATATAGGGATTAAAACAACAGATAAGAAAAGTAAGCATAGATGTAGTGATGCAACAGAATTGTTTAGATACATGGAAAAGACAGAAACATCAAAAGAATATGTCGAGTATGGAGATGATATAGATTGTCGCACATTTGAAATATCAAAAGGACATTCTAAATTACCAATTGATGGGAAAACTTGGAATTTTTCTTCGGACAATGAAAGTCAAATAAAAATAAAAATGGAGCAGGAAAAACTATGTTGTTTACAAGATATATTAGATGTATGTGTGGGGATAAAGACAACTGCAGACACAATATTTGTTAAACCAATGACTGAGGACTTCGTAAAAAAAAATAAATTTGAAGATGAGGTTGTTTATCCGTTGCTTCAGAGCTTTGATGTTGAAAGATGGTCAGTTAATTGGGGAGGGAATAATAAAGATCGTTATATCTTATATCCACATAAAGAAGAAAACGGTGTTATGAAGGCATATCAGCTTGAAGAAATACCCAATGCTGCAAAGTATTTGACTAGCAATTCAGAAGTCTTAAAAGGAAGAAAATATCTAGCAGAATCAAAAACTCGTGAATGGTATGAGTGTTGGGTTCCTCAGAAATTATCAAAATTTCGTCAAATTAAAATTGTTACGAGGGATATTGTATCTACCAATACATTTGCACTAGATGAACAAGGGTATTTATGTCAAGGAAATACATTTTTTTTGACGAAAAAAGAATCTTTGTTTGTTACAGAGTATGCAGATATGTCTGAACATAAATTTTATAGCTTTGTGCTTGGATTACTTAATTCTACGGCTTTGGAATACTATCAAAAATTAATTAGTGGCTGTCTATATTCTCAAAAGTACAGATATACAACAACTAATTTGAATAAATGGCCAATTCCGCGAATTGCAAAGGGAGAGGCAGAACGGATTGCTATGTATGTGGATAGTATTATGAATTGTGACATGGAAATACAAGAGGCTGAAAGAAGGATTAATGATATTGTATTCAATGCTTTCAATTTGTCAGATAGTGAAATTAATCAAATTAATAAATGTGTTGGAAAGGAAGTGGCATAATGGATTATATTAAATTAGGGAAAATACCGCCAAACAGTAAAGGGGAACTATCTAATCCAGAACAACTTGTTGAAAATTTGCAGTCTTTTATAGGACAGAAATTTCCTTTAACGGGAAAACCAAGAACTGATGGATCGAATTTTAGAAAGATGATTACAAATCATTTATTATCTAAGTATATTCCAAATGAGGCAGTTGAATATGAGATTGTGCCACCAAAGCAGAAAGGAGTACCATCTTTTCTAAGAGAATATATAGATACATACATAGTAACGTCAGGTATTAATTATAATTTACAAGTATGGAATAGAAATCCTAATAGTTCATCTGTTCAGGTGGATTTGAAGAATGGAGAAACGCTTTTGGCAAGTGATGTGCGATTTGTGTTGGGGAAAATAAATGAAGATGAAATTATAGAAGCAATTGTTATTATGACACCAGAATATATTGAAAATAGGTTTGGCAAATTTGGAAAACCAACAGTAAAACAACAATTGATTATTTCAAATAAAAAACGAGAAGAAATTATAAATAAACATGGGATGATTGTTGCAGACACTGATATATCTGTTGATTTATTAGATACAGAAAATAGTACAGTTGTTGGAGATGTTAATATTAAGGACGAACCTGAAAAAGTACTTCCGATTGAAACTATTCATCAACAGATAACAGAAAAATTGTTGGGTGAAAAACTAGACATATCATTGTCAACTAAGCAAAGAGGGCAACAACTCGAGCGAATGGTTGCATATCAACTTGGATATAAGAAATTACAGGAAGGATTGGAAGGAGGATATCCGGATATTCGAAATCAAATGTTAGAGGTAAAAGTGCAAGACTCACCAACGATAGATTTGGGGCGATATTCACCACAATTTGAAGAACAGATAAATGAAGATTTTACTACAAGGACGATAAGATATCTTATTGCTTTAACAGATGCTTTGAATGGTGAAATTGATGGTGTAGTATTATGCCCAGGGGATGAGTTAGGAAAACATTTTACATATGTAGCCGAGAAGAGTTTTAAATGTCAACGAAGTATACCGATGAATTTTTTTGATAAGTATAAGGGACAGGTTGTGTACAATCCAAATTAACAAAGGAGGTCGGATGATGGCAGAAGAGATAGATGATTATTTACAACCAAGGGTTGCAATTACTGAAAATGTTGATTTACAACATATTCAAGAGGTGGGAGGATTCTGTCCACTTTGCGGCAAACAATTATTGGTAAAAAAAGGCAGTAAAGTGAATAAACAGTATCAGATTGCTCATATTTACCCTAATAGCCCTAGTCCTCATCAAAAAGTTGAACTTGAAGGTTTAGAACGGTTAGGGAGTACATGCGAGGATTTTGAGAACAAAATCGCCCTGTGTAAAAATTGTCATGGCTATTATGATGATCATACAACCAAAGAAGAATATTTGAAAATTTTAGCGATAAAAAAGGAATTATTTACAGCAAACAAAATTCGAGAAAAGGTATCAACGGAAGAACTTGAAGAAGAATTGCTGATATTAATGGATCAACTTGCAACTGTTACTGATCAGGAAATAGAGGAGAGTGCTTTAAAGTATAAAGGAATTAGGATTGCAAATAAAATAGAGGATAATTATTGCATATTAAGAAGAAAAGTAGAATTTAATGCCTGTACATATTATGGATTTATTAAAGAAAATATGAAAAATTTAAATGAACAGAAAGGATTAAAATTTGAAGTGTTAGCTTCAGAAGTTAAAACTGCGTATTTGAAATCAAAAGGAAATACGGAGGACAAAGTAATAATATTTAATTCTTTAGTGGAATGGATGAGAAGTAAAATCGCGGGCACATCTAAAGAAGCTTGTGAAGTAATGATATCATTTTTTATACAGAATTGTGAGGTGTTTGATGAAATTTCCTAATAAATTATTTGAGTATAAAGAGACGGTTATCTATGACTGCATAAAAATATTAGAACAATTAAAAGATGATATACCAATATTGGAATTATATAAATTATGTAGAGGTAAATGCAATGGAAGTCAAGAATATATTGATGCGCTAGTTGCTTTATATGCAATGGGAAAAATAGATTATGATAGTGATAAAAGGAGAGTTATGAGTGTTAAGTGAGATAATATGTGATAAATTTAAAGAGAAAAAAATAGAATTTCATGAGGGATTAAACGTTGTTTTAGGTGATGAACTAGGGAGCAATTCAATAGGAAAGTCTACATTTTTAATGATAATTGATTACATATATGGGGGAAAAGATTATGTTATGAAATCAACAGACATACAAAGAAATGTTGGAACTCACATAATTAAGTTTTCTTTTGTTTTTAATGGTGATAAGTATTATTTTTCTCGAAATACCGATGACACAGAATATGTGAATGTATGTAATGATGAATATAAAGTTGTAGAAAAACTTACTATAGAGCAATATACTGATAAGCTCAAGATATTGTATGAATTTGGAGATAAAAACATCAGTTTTAGAGATGTTGTTGGAAGGTATATTCGTGTTTATGGAAAAGATAATTTAAATGAAAAGCATCCGCTTGATGTGGTAAAAAATGAAAAACCCATACAGGCAATGAATGCATTGTTAAAATTATATGATCTGTATTCAGCAATTAGTGAATTGGAAGATCTAGTAAGTAGAAAAAGCGATGAGTTAAAAGCCTTCAAAAACGCTCAAAAGTATAACATTATATCTAAAATAGGAGCTCGTCAAAGAAAAGATAATGACAAAAAAATAATAGAATTGGAGAAAGAGAGAGAGCAAATTACAGATGAATTAAATAATAGCATTTTAGACATTAATTCAGAAAAAACAGATGTGATATTAGGACTAAAAAGAGAAATAAGTGATTATAATAAAAAACTACGTTCACAAAAAGCAAAGCTGGTTCCGCTACAGGAAAATCTTTCAGGAAGTAGAATAATTGGCAAAGACGATTTGACTACGTTAAGAAAATTCTTTCCGGAAATTGAAATAAAACAACTAGAAGAAATACAAAATTTTCATAAAGAAATAAGTGATGTTTTGAAAGAAGAGATAAAAGAGGAAATCAATGGTATTCAGAATATCATACAATTATTGGAGAGTAATAAAGCACAAGTAGAACAGAAGGTAAAAGAAATATCAAAAATGTCAAACTTGTCACAGGTAATATTGTTTAAATTTGCAGAGTTGCAGAAAAAAATTGAAATATTATCAAATCAAAACAAGTATTATGATGAGTTACAAGTTTTGACTAAAGAAAAGAAAGATGCAGATAGTAGAAAGAAGCTGATGAGAATGCAGCAACTTTCTCAGTTACAGAATTTAATTAATATAAAAATGCAGCAATTGAATGATGAAATATATCATGATACAAAGAGACCACCAATAATTATGTTTGATGACAAACAATATAAATTCGAAACGCTTGATGATACAGGAACAGGAACTTGTTATAGGGGAATGGTGTTATTTGACTTAGCGGTTTTGAATGATACTTGTTTACCGATTTTGGTACATGATTCTGTATTACTGAAACAAATAGAAGACATTGCTATAGAAAAGATATTAGAAATGTATAAGGATTCAAAAAAACAAATATTTATTTCATTAGATAAAGCTACTTCATATAGTGAAAAAAGTCAAAAGATATTGTTTGATAAAAAAGTGCTGGATTTAGGACCTGCTGGAAGAGAATTATTTGGTCGATCTTGGAGTAGAAAATAAATATTTTAGAAGCGCTGTTTGGCAGAACTTGTAATATTGAGAACAACGTATTTAGGATATATACGGCAACTCTTACTGCTTTAATTTGCACATAGAGACTAATTGTGGTACTAACCCATTAGTACCACAAAACTTCTTATTGCAGAAACAGTATCAGGAGATTATAATTTCCATAGGTGGACAGGTAAACTGGCAGAAATTTATTGCTGTAAATAGTAAACGAACCTGCAAGCCACCGGAACTACACACAATAATGAAAAAATGCAATGGTACTGGATTGGTACTAAAAATATGTGAAACGAAAAATAATGTGTGGAAAAAGCTCGAATTATCTGTATGAAATAGTATAGATAACGAGATGAGAGGAAACTAAGACAGACAAACTTTTGCGAGTCTGAGTGATGTGAAAATAGCGGGAAGTCTTATAGAATGGGGGTTCCCTTTTTGCATGATTGCAAAATGCTTGCAGTTTTGAATTGATGAAGTACGTAGTCGATTTGTAAAAGGAGGCTTGATTATGAGTAATTTTAACTTCTTGGAATCACACTGGACTGATCTTGCTAAACTTGGTGACTTGTCAGAGAAATATGTTTATTCTGATCCGAATATATTTGTTATTAAGCAGAGAATGCTTGCAGAAGTAATGGTTAAATATATGCTGGCATATGATGATATACCCGAACCAGAATATGATAACACACATGCAAATAGAATACGTCTTTTGAAACAGATTGATTTGCTTCCATACGAGGTTAAGAATATTTTATATATTCTTAGAAAAGATAGAAATAATGCTGCTTATTATTGAAACAGAAGAAAGTGTAATAGAACTGTTAAAGAGTATTTTATAAAGGAAGGAGGAAAGCCATGAGTGAGACAGAAGTTTTCACTATAAGTATTCCTACAGATGAGGATGGACAAGTGTTATTGAAATGTCCTGTATGTAATGACCTATTCAAGGTGGATGGCTCAGTATACGGGGATGATAGTGTGTTTGAAATTCATTGTCCTTCTTGCGGAATAGTTAGTGATAATTATATTACAGATGATGTTCTTGAATTGGGGATGCAGATGGCTGAAAATTATGCTCATGAATTGATTGAAAAGGAATTTAAGAAACTCGAAAAGTCTACTAGGAATAGTTTCTTGAAATTCTCGTATAAGTCAGATTATAAGAGACATAGTGAGCAAACCATTATGCTGTCAGTTGAGAATATGACATTGGTGGAGTATCCGTGTTGCAAAAGGAGATCGAAGATAAAACCATTATTAAGGTTATGTGGAAGCTATTGTCCATATTGTGGTGAGAAATATTATGGAACTGAATAAAATAGAACTTAAAAAAATATCGCATGATTTTAATATTGTATCTAGTAGAATTATGCGTGCAAAATTTGATGATTATAATCTGGTGTTGAGAAAATTTTTGGCTTTCATTGATGGAAATGAAATTATTTATACGTATGTTATGTCAGGTGATATAAGTGGATTTGATGCTGCGTCTGAATACAAGGCGGTTGCGGGAAGTTGTGGACGGTTAGTTTTTGATTTTGGACCGACACCAGAGGAAGAAACTTATCAAATATATGCAATATTAAAACATATCTCTGATAATAATTTGGACGTTTCTTTGGGAATGAGATTTCAATATGTAGGGATCGGAAATAAGCGTAGTGAAGTGATAAAAGAATTTAACGATAGGGTTGTGCTTGTACTCATACAGAGTATTGAGGGGTATCTTACCAAAATCGGATATGAAATGGGGATGGATGAAAAAATGTATTGGAACGTAAGTGGCGGTCAGGTTAATGTTGCAAGTGATAACGCAACTATAAATGCAACTCAAAATAATGGAATTCAAACAGATGAATTGGATAAAATAGTAAAAGGAATTATGGATAATGTGCCGTCTGTAAATGAACAGGATACAGAGACAATTGTGGATTCTGTAAATATGATCAAAGATGAGTTATTAAAACCAGAACCCAAACGAGCTATTATTTCGAGTGGTATTAAATTGTTAGCACCAATGATTTCAATTGTAAACGGAATACCAGCATTAGCCACAAATATACAAAACTTAATTGATTATGCAACTCGGTTTTTAAGCAAAATATAATCAATATTTTAGAAAGGCAATAGATGGTGATTTTGTTGTTATCATTTGTAACATTGAAATTTTGAAATGAAAGTAGGATTGAGAGGGGCTGTCGCAACAAGAAAATTTTCTACAATATATAGTTTTTTGACTGTTGAATAATTCTATATATTGTAGTGTTTCTGCTTAGTGCGGCAGCCTCTCATATAAAATATATAAATTTATAAGTTTTTCTAATAAATGGTACAAGCAGGAGAAAAAGTGAATAATATGGCTGGTATCTAGGTTTTGTCAAATATTTGGTTTTCTTTATAGCTGCCTAGACGGTGAATTCCAAACATTTTTTTGCGTATATTAATTATTTGTAGTTCCTCATCATACTCGGATTGATAAAATAACACACTATTATTATAGTTGTTTTTTTTGATAGCATCAATAATCCTTGTTTAATCATATTCGCTGGTTCATATTCCGAAAATCATACCTTTTAATGACGTGGGATTATATGGTAAATTTCATTCCTCTGTTTTTTCATGATTGCCAAATGTATTATCAATAATTAGACGATATTCATCTTCATAGATTAAGGTTTAGAACTTTGCGAGTTTGAATAATTTTTTGTGAAAATCGAGCCTTTATTAAATTATTCCAAACAAAAAAGTTTGGTTATGGCAACGATTTGGTAACACAATCTAACTCAAAAGTGTTAAGCAAAAAATGATATAAATTACAATATGAAAGCTTCCTGTATAATTTAAATAGGTCAAGATATTGACGAAAAAAATACCTCAAGTAAAATTAGATTATTACTGACCGGCAAGTTGGTAAAATCTAACGAATACAAGAGGTATCTACAATGAATATTAAAGGCTCAAAGAAGAAAAATCAAGTTTTATCAGTAAATATTTTTGAACAGCAGGAGATTATTGCAAAAGCTGAGGCTATTAAGGCAGAGTTAAAAGCATCTACCTGGCATGAGTTGGAAACCAAAGTTTACAATCCTGACAAAAGGGACAACATATGATCCGAAGAAACTGTTGGGAGACATTGTAAGACCAGATCAGTCAATACCACAGGCAGCATAAGTACTACTTAAGATAGCATTACAATTCCAGACCCTTGCCGGGATTCAGAGTTTATCTAGATTCGGGCAGGGTTCTGGAAAAGAAACCCGTAAACCAGATGGAGTGTGAAGTGCACTACATCAGCACCAAGACCAACTGATAAAGCAGGGGAGGCGTCCACTGAAAAGAGTCCCTGCAGCAAAGGAAGGTCAGTAACAATCAAAACAAACAAGAGCTGTAGCTGGCAGTAGTTCTCTCCGTAGGGCATGACCCTGTTTGAAAGCTTAGCTGGCACTCAGTGTATGAGCAGATGGGACGAAGGAAGTTGGCACACGATGCCATTAGACACGGAAGGTTCATCATCATAGCAGAACAGAGGAATTATAGCCTTTATAAAGCAATGGATGCTTTATTTGGTATACCTGTTTTCAGCTATTCAGTACTTGATACAATGAATGTTCATGCACTTTAGCACTTGTTATGAGGTAACTGTTTAAAGAAAAAGTCCAAAAATCAATGATTTGGGGCTTGAAATTATAGGAAGGAATGGAAAAATTTGATGAATACATAAATGGAGTACGGTAAGTCGTGGATAGTGTAAGGAGGACTGCTGCAAATAGTGAAAAAAATAACTAATTAAATCTGTATTGCAAAATACTATACAACGTGGTACATTACAGATAGATAGGAGGATATGGACTATGGCAGTTAAAACAGCTAATGTAACAGCACGTATTCAACCGGAGATCAAAGAACACGCAGAGGCTATATTAGAAAAGTTGGGGATTCCGGTATCAGTATTTATTGACATGGCATATAGACAGGTTATTATGAGAGATGGAGTCCCTTTCTCATTAGAAATCCCGAGTACTTTGACAACTAGAGATGCATTATCAAAAGAGGAATTTGATACCATTATGCAGACTGGTCTTGCGCAGGCAAAGGCAGATGACTCTTTGGCTATGGATGATGCATTTAACCAGTTAAAAGCGGAGATTTAATGTGTATGGATAAAAAGTACGAAGTAAAGGTAACTCGGCAAGCGATGGCACAAATGAAAGAGATTGTGCATTATATTTCTGCGGAACTTCTAGCGCCAGAGGCTGCCAATAAGTTGCTTGATAAAATTCGTGATGCAATCGCTGCATTATCTTTTATGCCGAAGAAATATGCGCTTATAGAAGAGGAGCCTTGGAAGCATGAAGGAGTGCGAAAGATTATTGTAAAAAACTTCCTAATATATTATTGGGTGGATGAAGAAAATTTTAAAGTACAAGTTATTGCAGTGATTTATAATAGGAGAGATCAGTTGCGAGCATTGATGTATATGGATTATAAATCAGAGTAATGATGACTTACGCCCAACATGCTCCCAATTTACGCCCAAAAGGAAAAGAGGGTGTAGAATTAGGGTGAAATATGAAATGCTGTTGCATAAAATATAAAGTAATATAGGTGCATAAAGGGCTATAAAATAGATTTGTTGATCTTCCCGACAATGAAGAGCATCGGTGGCGTAAAGGCTGAAAATGGCGTAAGTTCTAAGCCTTCAGAAGAAGTGTGAATAAAGATAAACGTTTAAGTGATACATGGACTTTAGAACAATATGAAGGACAGTATAGATCCGCTATGTATGCAGCAGTGAAAGCAGCTAATCCAAATTGGAAACCGGGACAAAAATTTGATACAAGTATTCTTGATAATGTCACAAGAGAATCAGTGGAAGCAACACTTGTCAAAAATGGTAATAGGCTAGTTCGTAATTCTATTGATGTATCAGTATAGAATACAACAACTTTTAGTTTTTGAAATTGAGAAATCGGAATTTGTGGAGAGATTTCTTGAACTTTCCTTATTTTACGGGCTTTCCAGCCCCTT
>ERZ824473.486-NODE-486-length-71653-cov-6.919635_pt1 | contig 71653 bp, 61 predicted proteins | sample MGYA00519874_ERZ824473 | MGnify/ENA primary metagenome ERZ824473 (study PRJEB31778, sample SAMEA3449151) | human gut metagenome | biome: human gut; feature: human-associated habitat; material: faeces | place: United Kingdom | collected 2010/2012 ... | reverse complement strand
CGTGTTCTGCAAGCGCCTGCAGATTCTCGTGGGCGGCTTCCAGATTCCGAACCTGCCTTACGACGGCCCCATGACCTCCATGACGGTTACCTCGTGGCAGAACGGCATGGCCGGCGCCTATCAGGGCATGGTCTATGCTCTGCAGCCGATCGAATTCGGCGTCACGCTCGGCGTGCTCGCCATGTGCGTTCTGTTCTTGCTGCTGGGCCTGAAGTACCTGCCCTTGAAGCCTGCCGAGAACGTCGACTAGCGCCCCTCTTTTCTTCCGAGCCGGACGCGGCTCCTCCCCAAACCTGCCGCGTCCGGCTCCTTTTTCTATGAAAGGCCCGCCATGGTGAAAAAGCTGCTGTGCGTTGTCTTCGCGTTCGCGTTGGCATCGACGTGCGTTTTCGCTGCGGCGGGCGTTTCTTCGGAAAGCGTCGGCGCGCCGCAGCACATTGGCGCCGCATCGCCGTGTCCTGCGACGGGCTGCGCGGGCGGGGAGTGCCATGGCTACGCGAACGTTCCCGGCCCCGACGGCGTGCACGAGATGGTCTGCCCCGAGTTGACTTGCGTGTTGGTCGAGTGCCACGCGTGGGAGACGCTTGTGGGCGGCGGCTACCGGAGCGCGTCGGACGCGAGCCTGAACCTGTGGGTTTTGGGTCCGGTGGTCTTTTTCGGCGGACTCGTGCTGCTTCTGAAGAGGATGGGGTAGGGAATGTCGAAGAAACGGAAGGTCGCGCTTGACGCTGTGGCCGCGGTGTTTTTTGCGGTGGCGGTTTTGCCCCAGCTCACGGGCATCGCCGCGCACGAATGGCTGGGCATCGTCGCGCTTGTCGCGCTGCTCGCGCATCTGGCTGCGCGCCTCGATGCGCTCGCGGGCCTTTGCCGGGCGGCTGCTCGCCGCTCGTTTCTTGCTCTGGCTCGCGTCGCACTTGACGCGGCGCTGTTCCTGACGCTCGCCGTGTGCGCGGTGTCGGGCGTGCTCGTCAGCGCTACGGTGCTGCCGACGTTCGGGCTGTTCGCGCCGGGCTATTTCGTGTGGGACCCGCTGCATGCGGCCTCCGCGAAGGTGCTGCTCGCGCTCGTGCTGGTGCACGCGGTAAGCCATGCGGGAAAACTCACGGGTTTCCTGAAAACACGGCGATTTAAAGGCGGCACCGCGCGTGACGCCAAGCGAAACGGGGCTCGATAAGGGCGCCTCGTGTTGCGCTCGCGGCCATGCGCGTACAATTGTCCAAGCGGTGGGCGGGCCTTTGTTTTCTCGAAAAACGCCGATGCGTCTCGCCCGTTTTGTCGTGGCGCCGGTATCTTGGCGCTTTTCCTAGGTTCGAGAGGTTCTTATGGATGACGCGCTTGCCCTTCGTCCGACGCTTGCTGCGTGGCTCGCGGAATACGACGAAATCGAAAACGACTATATCCAACGCTTGCGCGCTTTGGGAATCGAATTCGCGAAGCCGCATACGTGCGATGCTCAGGTTGCCCGCCTTCGCGCCGAGCTGGTGTCGGGCGGCGCGCGCGTGCGCAATGCCGGAGCGAGCATATGCTCAGGCGCGCTTTCGAGTGCGTGCGTTGCTTGTACGGGCGACTGCGGTTCGAAAACGTTCTTTCTTTCGCTCGCTTGCAACCGTTCGTGCTATTTCTGCTTTAACTCGAACCAGGCAGGAAGCGAGCGTCTTCGCCGCATGAACGAGCATTGGCGAGCCGAGGTCGATGCGTATTTCGATTCGATTGGCGGTCCTGAAAACGCGACGCACATCGGGCTTACCGGTGGCGAGCCGCTTCTTCATGCGCAGCAGGCGGTCGAATTCGTCGCGTACGTGCATCATCGTGCCCCTCAGGCTCATATTCGCCTTTATACGGCGGGTGATTTTCTTACGGAAGAAGTGCTCGAGCGTTTGCGCGATGCGGGCCTTTCGGAACTGCGTTTGAGCGTGAAGCTCGATGTCGCCGACACTCCCGAAGAATCGCGGGCGACGATAGATGATGCGGTGCGAAAAATGGCGCTCGTGAAACGCTTTATTCCGCAAGCGATGGTCGAGATGCCGGTCATTCCCGGCACGAAAGAGGCCATGGAGCTGCTGCTTTGCGAGCTTGATGTGGTGGGCGCATGGGGCATCAATTTGCTGGAATTCGGATATCCGTTCAACGATTGGGGCGAGTTTTCCCGAAGGGGCTTCAAAGCGAAAAATCCTCCGTACCCTGTTTTGTACAACTGGAACTATGCGGGCGGTTTGCCCATCGATGGAAGCGAAGCCTTGGCTCTTGAGCTCGTGCAATTCGCCATGCGCAAAGGGCTGGGCCTTGGGGTGCACTATTGCTCGCTCGAAAACAAGAATCGCGATCAGGTGATAACGCAGAATCGCGCTTTTCACCCGAACGAGGCGTTGTATGCCCAAGACGAAGGCGATTTCTTCTTCAAGACGCTCAAGGTGTTCGATAGCGATATCGAAATCGCCCATCGTGCGCTTGCGTTGGCGGGCGAGGAGGGGCTTTGCGAGCGTGAGGGCGAATGCCTGCTCATGCATCCGAGCTGCTTCGAGCGGCTGCGTTCGTTGCCCGTGTGCGTGGCGCTTTCGTATAACGTGGTGGAACAGCGCGATGATGGAATCGTGCTGCGAGAAGTGAAATTGGAGCGTGTTATGAACGATTTGGCGCACGACAAGGCGCAATGGGCCGTTAAGGCATCGGCTTGGGAACTTGCGGCGTTGAGCTTGAAATACCCCATCGCGACTTTGGTTGACGCTGTTGCGAGCGGCGAATGGGCCGATGCGGCGCGAGAGATTACGGCAAGCTTGGGCGTCGATTTGCCGCCGTCTTTCGATGCCGAGTCGTCATTGGCGCGCGAATCCCTCGAGCAAGAGGGGGGATTGGAGCGCTTGAAGACGGAAGCGACGCGCCTTTTCATTGGAGCCCCCCATGCGGCGTGCAGTCCCTATGAAGGCGTGCGTCGTTCGCTGTGCACAGGCGCCCAGCCGCTGCTCTTTGTGAATCGGTATGCGATGGAAGTTGAGCGCTTCTGCAAATCGTGCGGCCTTTCTCGCCCGCAAGGAACCAATGAGCCGCTCGACCATGTGGCAACCGAATGCGAGCTTCTCGAGCGCTTGGCGTTTTCCGTCGCGAGTGGTGCCGAAGTGGCCGATGGCGCGTGGGAATTGCCGGGCGGATCGGCCGAGTCCGCCTATGGGCAATTCGTCGACGAGCATGCTGGCGTATGGTTTAAGGAATTCGCCGATAGCTTGGCAACGACGGCAGAGCATCCGTTTTATCGCGCTGCAGCGATGTATCTTGCGGCGATTTCTTAAAACGTATTGAAGCGGGCTTGAAGCTTTTTTCGTGCGTCGCGGTGAAAAACCTGAATGCAATTCGTTTCGAGAGCCTCTATTTCTTCGCTGGCACCCATAGCAACACGCTATGGGTGCTGCTGTTTTTCGGCTCTTCTTTTGGCCTGCACATGGGTGCGCTACAATACAAAAGTTTGAAAAACCCCAAGGCTCGGCGGCGTCATTGGCCGCGCGGGCGAGAAGGAGCATGCATGTCCAAGCCGTCATTCTTTATTACCACGCCCATTTATTACGTAAATGCGGCGCCTCATTTGGGAACCGCATATTCGACCATCTTGGCCGACGTTCAGGCGCGCTATCGTCGCGCGATGGGCTACGACGTCAAATTCCTTACCGGCATGGATGAGCATGGCGAAAAGGTTGCCGAGGCTGCCGAGCAGCACGGCTTCGATTCGCCCCAGGCATGGTGCGACAGCCAGGCGCCCCTGTTCCAGGACCTGTGGAAGACGCTCGAGATTTCCAACGACGACTTCATTCGCACGACCGAGCCGCGCCAGCACCATGCGGTTCAGTATCTTTGGGAGCGCATGCAGGAATCGGGCTACCTGTACAAGGGCAGCTACGATGGCTGGTATTGCGTGCCCGACGAGACCTACTACACCGACAACCAGGTGAAGAAGGGCGACGAGGAGTATGGCTCGGTGGGCCAGCATCTGTGCCCCGATTGCCATCGTCCGCTCGAGCGCGTGCAGGAAGAGTCGTACTTCTTCAAGCTTTCTGCGTTCCAAGATAAGCTGCTTGCGCTCTACGACGAGCATCCCGAATTCGTGCAGCCCGATTTCCGCATGAACGAGGTGCGCAGCTTCGTCGAAGGCGGCCTGAACGACCTTTCCGTGAGCCGCACGAGCTTCGATTGGGGCGTTCCCGTGCCGTTCGATGACGGCCACGTGACCTACGTGTGGTTCGACGCGCTGCTGAATTACATGACGGCTGTGGGCTATGGCCTCGACGACGATGCTTCCAAGGCTGAGTTCGCTTTCCGTTGGCCCGCGCAGTACCACATTGTGGGCAAGGACATCATCCGCTTCCATTGCGTTATTTGGCCGGCCATGCTCATGGCCATTGGCGAGTCGCTGCCCGAGCACGTGTTCGCGCACGGTTTCCTTACGGTGCGCAATTCCGAGACTGGCAAGGCCGAAAAGATGTCGAAGAGCCGCGGCAACGCCATTGCTCCGCAAGACGTCATCGACCTTTTGGGCGTTGAGGGCTATCGCTACTACTTCATGACCGACGTGGTTCCTGGCACCGACGGCGCCATTTCGTTTGAGCGCATGGAACAGGTATACAACGCCGATTTGGCTAACAGCTGGGGCAACCTGATTTCCCGCTCTCTGAACATGAGCGCGAAGTACTTTGACGGTTGCGCTCCCGCGAAGCCTGCCAGCGCCGATGCGTTCGACAATCCGCTCGCGAAAATCGCCGACGGCCTGGTCGATCGCTATGCCGCCGCGATGGATGTGCTCGACTATGGTGCGGGCAAAGATGTTGTCATGGAACTTATTCATGCCGCGAACCACTACATCGAAGACTCTGAGCCGTGGGCGCTTGCCAAGGACGAGGCAAAGGTCGACCAGCTCGCGTTCGTGATTTACAACCTGCTCGAGGCTATTCGCATTTCCGCGCACCTGCTCGAGCCGTTCATGCCCACCACGAGCGCCGAGGCGCTGCGTCGCATTTCGTGTGAGGCCGAGGCTGGCAGCGACAACCTGGCTGAAGTTTGCGTATGGGGCGGCTTGGCCGGCGGCGTGCCGGTCGAGAAGGGCGATGCCCTGTTCCCGCGCCTGCAGAAGAACGACTAATCGTTTCTGAGAATCGCAGAAAGCCCGGTATCGCATGGCGCGTGCCGGGCTTTTTTGAAAAAGAAGGAAGTTCGGTTATTAAGGCTCGTATCGTGGAATCAGAAACACCAATGAACGTGGGAATCGATCCCGAAGGGGACGCCGGTTATTTGTTGTATGGCGATGCGCTGTTTCGCAAGCATCGCAAAAAGGGGTGGGCCTATGCGGGTTCGCCGGTGCCTGCGCTCGAGGCGCCCGTGGCCGATACGCATGCGCACCTTGCCATGCTGTCGCATCCGGCGCTCTCGCTTGCGCGTTGCGCTGTGGTGGGCGTCGATTTCGTATGCGCGATGTGCGACCCGGCCGAGGGCGATGAATGCGAACGCACATATCGCGACCTGGACATATGGCGTGCCGAGGCGTTGCGCTTGCTGCCCGAGGTATTCGAGGCCACGCGTCGCAATGTGACGGCCGAGCGCGAGCTGCTCGAAGCGCAGGCTCATGCCGCTGGCAAGAAGCATGCGGGTCAAGCGGCCGAGGCGGCGGTGTTGCTGGAGTCGGTGGCTGTTGATGAGCGCGCATGCAATTTGTGCTGGGGCGCCGAGCCGGCTATACCGCACATGCGCATCGCGTGCGGAGTTCACCCGCATGTCGCAAGCCAGTGGGATGCCGATATGGAAGCGGCCTTGCTCGAGCGCTTGGCCGATCCACGTACCGCAGCCTTGGGCGAGGTTGGGCTCGACTACCACTATGATTTGTCTCCACGCGATGTTCAGCAGAACGTATTTCGTCGCCAGGTGCAGCTGGCCCATGTTACGGGCTTGCCGCTCGTGCTTCACGTGAGAGATGCGCACGAAGATGCATTCCGCATTCTTGAAGAAGAGGGCTGGCCTGAAGCAGGCACGTTGCTGCATTGCTGCAGCGTGGGCCCCGATGAGCTTGCGCGCTGGGTCGAGCGTGGGGCGCATGTGGCATTCGGCGGCGCGGTTACCTTCCAGCGAAGCGATGATTTGCGTGCGTCGTCTGCGATGGTTCCGGCCGAACGCCTGCTTACCGAAACCGATGCGCCCTATATGGCCCCTGTGCCGTTTCGCGGCATCGAGTGCGGGCCTGAATTCACGATTTTCACCGCAGAGCGCATCGCCGAAGTTCGGGGAGTCGCCCCAGGCGAGGCTCGCCGCGCATTGCTGCAGCAGATGCACGATGCGGGTGTGGCGTTTTTGAATCGTGAGCCCACGGAATGGCAGCGTGCACATGCCGATATGGCGAGGGACGCACGATGAGCGCCGCGCAGGGTTCTTATGAGCTGGTACTCTGTGGCTCGCCGCGCAAAAACGGCGTGTCGTCGCGTTATGCGGCGCAGCTGACCGCTGAACTCGAAGCGAAGGGCGTCGTTATTGAGCATTGGAATGTGGCCGACCATGCTGTGAGCGGTTGTATCGGTTGCGAAGCGTGCCGCCGCGCGCTGCAATGTGTCGAATGCTCAGGGCATTTGGCACATTGCGTGATTCGCGACGACATGGATGGGCTGTATGCGTTGCTCGATGGCGCGGCGGCGGTTCATGTGGTGGCACCTGTGTATTTCTCGGGGCCAACGGCGCAGTTCAAGGCCGTTTTGGACCGACTTCAGCCATACTGGGAGAAACGGCGTGGGCCGAATAGGCAGCCAGGTGCTGCCGATGCGCCAAAGCGCCCCGTTACGTTGTACGTGATAGGTTCGGGCGGCGATCCCTATGGGTTTGCCGCTCTGGAAAGTTGCGTGCGCTCGTCATTCGGGGCCGCAGGTTGGCGCGTTGGAGAAGTGGTCGACCGCATTGGCTGGGGCCAGCCAGAGGCGGAATCGCAGAAAGAAACGTTTGGTTCGTAGCCCATGGGCATGATTTGTGGAATGTGCCGCTCCTCGAAAGCTTGAAGGTCCGTGGGAGCGCATGGCTCGGTGAGCCGTGAGACGCAAACGTGCCAATTAAAAGCAATGGGGACGAAGAAAAGGAAATTCTATGGCAATCGCATCGCATTTGGCATCGGTTGGAGCGACGCGCGACGTGCTTTCGCGTCACGGTTTGGCCACGAAACATTCGCTTGGACAGAACTTTCTGGTGAACGATGCCGTTATCGCGAACATTTGCAAGCTTTCCGAGGTGTGTGAAGAAGACAACGTGCTCGAGGTAGGCCCGGGCATTGGCACGCTGACCGTGGCGCTTTTGCCTCGCGCGAAGCACGTGCTCTCCATTGAGCGCGACCCCGATTTGCCTGCCGTACTCGACGAGACGTGCGACGATTTCGACAATTTCACGCTCATCGGCAAAGACGCCTTGCGTCTGAATGACGACGATTTGATTGCTGCATTTGGCAAGCAGGCAGTCGAGGCGGGCGAGGCTCCCAACAAGTTCATTTCGAATTTGCCCTATGCTGTCGCGGCGACGCTCGTGCTCGATTATTTCCAGCGAATCCCCAGTCTGCAGAGCGCCACGGTTATGGTGCAAAGCGAAGTGGCCGACCGCATGGAGGCCGTTGTGGGCACAAAAGATTACGCCGCGTATTCGGTGAAGCTGCAGCTTATCGCAAAGGCTACGGGCCGCTTCCAAGTTTCGCCGGGCAACTTTTTCCCGCCGCCGCGCGTGACGAGCTCGGTTATTCGTCTTGACCGCCGCAACGACTTGGGCCTGTCTGCCGAGGAAATCGCGAATGCGAGCATGGCGGCCGACGCGGCGTTTTTCACGCGTCGAAAGACTATCTCGAACTCGATGAAGGGCTATTTCTCGAGCCGTGGCGAGCAGGGCAAGGCCATCGCTGCGAAGCTTCCTGAAATTCTTGCCGAAGCCGGCATCGACGCGAAGCGACGCGGCGAAACGCTCGAGCTGTCGGAATTTGTGGAACTCGGTCGCGTGCTTGCGAAGGCGAAGGCCGAAGAATAAAACGATACGTGCCGCCGCCTGGCGCAAAAGCAACGGCACCTCAACGATAAATAGGCATCTACCTGCAGATTCTATGAATTCTTCCATTCCGTGGTATTATGCTCCCTTGCGTGTAATAAGTGCGCTGTATGTCGGCGCCGTACTATATATGAAAAGGAATCCACCGAATGGAACTTGAAAAGCAGGCAAATCTTGTCGGCGATATTCGTGCTGAGCTTATGGATCGTATCAATACCCGCCTGAAGGTTCGCGCGAATATGGGTCGCTCGAAAATCGTCGAATGCGAAGGCACGCTCATGCAGGCGCACCCCGCTTTGTTCGTCGTCGAGGTCGACCGCAAGCGTGGCCGCAAGGCTCGCCAGTCGTACCAGTACGTCGACATTCTTACCGGCATGGTCGAACTGTTCGACGCCGAAACGAAAGAGCCCATCTTCGGCAAGTTCATGGACGATGAAACCGAAGAGAGCGCCGCGGCTTCGGCCCTTGAGATGCTTCTGAGCGACGACCTTGAGGACGATGGCGACGACGATCTGTAAGCGGTTTCGTCGTTGATGCCGCCCAGGCCAGCACGTAATTTTCCCAAAGATGAAATTAAGTGTTGACACCTGAGCGACAAACGTGCAAAATACTTGCTTGCGCACAAGCGCGTCTTACGTGGGGATGTAGCTCAGCTGGGAGAGCATCACGTTCGCAACGTGGGGGTCGTGGGTTCGAATCCCATCATCTCCACCACGTAGTTTCAAAGGCCGTTCTTACGAACGGCCTTTTTATTTGCCGCTGCGCAGGCCTCTCGCGGCGCATTTCGGCTTCAGTCTTCGGCTCGCGTACCGAAGTACGCGTCGCCTCGGCTTCGGCCGAACTGCACTCGCGAGAGGCCTTGCTCGCTGTCCCTATTTGACCTGTGTTTTTGACTGGGCCTTGCTGCTTAGCCTAGCCTTCCTTACTTTCGAGCTGAAGGATTCGGTTCGATAAAGTCGAGCGAGCTTTCCCTTCCCCTAGCACCTGCTGGGCAAAATCCTGCCTGCTTCGTCGATTGCATGTCCTCGACAGGCGTCGAGCAGTTCGTTGGCCCAGAAGGGGGCCTCGACGAGTGGTTCGTCATCGAGGGCGATAACCTGCAGTGTGTATTTGTGGTCGCGGTCGGGCGGGCAGGGGCCAACATACCCCACGCCTCGCTCGGGCTCGCTTTTCGCGGCGGAGTTATATCCCTGCACAAGGCGAGAGTGTTCGTTGCGGCTCAAATCGTCGGGAAACTCGATATCTCCCTCGAAATCGCCATTTACGTAGGCGCACCAGTGAATCCACGGGAAGCCACATACGGGCACGCTGTCCCAGTCGATGAAAAAAACGGCGAGTGCGCGCGTGCCATAAGGAACGCCCTCGACGGTAAAGGGAAACGAGCGGCGGCAGCTCCAGTCATAGCAGTCTTCGGGCGCTGCGTATTTTCCGTAAGCATCGGGCAAATATCCTCGGTCGAGTTCCATTTGGATTCTCATGGCGACTCCTTCCGCTCGACAACGCGCCGTGTGCGCTGCGTATCGCTCGGTCTATGGCTCAATCATACCTTGCATAGTGCTTGCGTGCGGACAAATCTTTGCGAACCTTTGGGCTTTCGGCTTTTCGCGGGCTTGCCTGTGCGATTCGCGGTCTGCTTGCGCAGCTTCCCTTTGCGCCACGGTATGATGATTCGAATTCGAAGGAAAGGTGGCGCGTATGCGCATTCTGAATATCTCGGCGCAAAAGCCCGATTCGACGGGAAGCGGCGTGTATCTGGCGGAAATGGTGCGTTGCGAGCTTTCGGCCGGCCATGCAGCCGCCGTGGTCGCCGGCGTCGATGCGTCCGATGAACCAACGCTGCCTGAGGGCGCCGAGCCGTATTTCGTGCGCTTCAACACCGAGACGCTGCCGTTCAATGTGTGCGGCATGTCCGATGTGATGCCGTATTTCGGGGCGAAATCGATCGGACCGACCCTTCAACCAGTGCCAACCACGCAGTCGTACTGCAGATATTCCTGTGGGGTTTCTGGGCAATCGCGTATGCGGTGGCCTTTTTCGTATCGGCCATGCATTCCTGCACAAAAACCTCCGCTTGCAGGGTTATAGCTTCCGTTTGCATTCCGCGCGCGCTACACTGACGCTATACACAGCAACGCCTCGTTCGACGACGAATTCTGCCCCGTCGTCATTCTGCACGCGAAGCGTATGTCCTATATGCCTCGAAGGCGAGGCAACGCTCGCGCATCTGCAGCGCGTCCGCCATTCTGCACCGTCGCTCGACGTTTCTTTTTTGCACCCTTATTCCTTATGGGTTGGTGATTTGTCGCGCGATAGCTATTGGAAACCGAGCGCGAAGGGCGCATGTACGCATGGCCCCAGGGGTGGGATGCCGCCTTCGCACGAAGGGGAAATCGAACATGGCAGACAATCGTGAAATGTGGCAAAGCCTCGGCATGGACCTGGAAACCCATGACCAGCTGTGCGTCGTGCGCTCGCCCGCGTCTTCGATGCCACGAAAACTGAAAACTGCATTCCCATTTCTGGCAAAGATCGCCTGCTCATGACCCAGATCGCCTTCTTCGACGGCATCGTGCGCCTGGCGCGCGAATACCACGTCGACGGCGTGATCGATGCAAACCTGAAGTTCTGCACGCTGTACGACACCGAGAAATCGGCGGTGGCGAAGGCACTCGAAGCCGAAGGCATTCCGTGCTTGGACCTCGAGACCGACTATACCGACAACGACGCCGAACAGTTGCGCACGCGCGTCGAGGCGTTCGTGGAAATGCTTGGCTAAAGTTTGATTATTGCGCTGCATGCCTGGCAGCCTCGTGCTTCGGCGCGGGGTTGCCAGGCGCGGCATGGGCGAATCGAAATGCGCACGAGGAGGCGTTTCGAATATCTTCGCCGCGGCATGAAAGGGTGGAAATGCTCGGAATTGGTGTGGACATAGGGTCGACCGCCACGAAGGTCGCCGTGCTCGATGGCGCGGGCGAGATCGTTGAGACGTGGATGCGTCCGACGGGCTTTTCGAGCGTCGACGCCGCGAATGGCGTGGCGGAGCGCCTTGAGGAACAAGGCTTCTTCGAGGTGCCGCACGCCGTAGTCGCGACGGGGTATGGGCGCGTGGCGGTGCCGTTCGCCGATAAAGTCGTGACTGAAATCACATGCCACGGCAAAGGTGCCGCGCGTCTGTTCGGGCGTGATGGCGTGGTGATCGACGTGGGCGGCCAGGACACGAAGGTCATTCAGCTTGCGGGCGGAATGGTGAAGAAGTTCCTGATGAACGATAAGTGCGCGGCTGGAACGGGCCGATTTTTGGAGATTATGGCCGACCGGCTCGCGGTGAGCCAGGCCGAGCTTTCCGAACTCGCGCGCGCCGGCGAACCCACGTCGATTTCGAGCATGTGCACCGTGTTCGCCGAGTCGGAAGTCATCTCGCTTGTTGGCCGCGGCGAACCGCGTGAAAACATCGCCAATGGCGTGATTGAATCGGTTGTGGGACGCGTGGCCACTATGGCGTCGGGCATTGCGGGCGATGAGGTATTTTTGACGGGCGGCTTGTGCGATAACGATTACATCGTGCAGCGCCTTTCCGCCGTGCTTGGTCGAAACGTGTGCACGGCGCCGAATGCGCGTTTCGCGGGCGCTATTGGCGCGGCAGAAGTGGCATTGGGGCTGAAGAAATAACCGCCACGGGGAAGCGGAATGTATACCGGGGATATCGAAGGAAGAAGAATCGCATGACTGAAATCGAATTGCCGCGCACGTTTGAAGAATTCAACGATCAGCGCAAGGCGTCGTTTATCAAGGTGAAAAACTACAAGCAAGCAGGCGGTAGGCTGATCGGCTTTTTGTGCTCCTACACGCCGCTTGAGGTCATGGACGCGGCCGGCGCGGCGTCGGTAGCGCTATGCGGCATGTCGGACGAGACCATTCCTGCGGCAGAAACGGTGCTGCCCGCGAACCTGTGTCCGCTCATCAAGTCGACTTACGGCTTCGCGCTGACCGACAAATGCCCCTTCACGTATTTTTCTGACATGATCGTGGGCGAAACCACGTGCGACGGCAAAAAGAAGATGTACGAGCTGCTTAACGAGATCAAGAAGACGTACGTGCTGCACTTGCCGCAAGGCCAGGGCCGTCCGTACGAGGCCGATATGTGGTACGAGGATGTGAAGCTGTTCCGTCGCCACCTCGAAGAGTTTTACGGCATTGAAATCACCGATGACGACCTGCGCGCCGCGGTTCGCCGCCGCAACCGCCTGCGCCGCGCGCTTGCCAGCATGTATGACCTGCAGCGCGCCGAACCGCCGGCGATGGGCGGTGTGGAGATTCTTTCCGCTATTCAGGCTTCCACGTTCAGCTTCGACATCGAAGACTATGCCGCGAAAATCGAGGTGCTCGTTGAGGAGAGGCGCGCTGCGCTTGAGCGCGGGGAAAGCCCCATCGACAAGAATGCGAAGCGCATTCTTATTACGGGTTGCCCCATGGGCGGTGTTATCAACAAGGTGGGCCGCACCATTGAACGCTGCGGCGGCGTGATCGTGTGCTCCGACGATTGCTCGGGCGAGCGCACCAACCGCATGCTCATCGACGAAAACGCCCCCGACATTTTGCGTGCGATTTCCGATCGTTACCTGCGCATCAATTGCTCGGTCATGACGCCGAACGATGGCCGCCTTGAGAATATGATGGACATGTGCGAGAAGTACCATGTCGATGGTGTTATCGAGAACGTGCTCACCGCGTGCCACACGTTCAACGTCGAAAGCGCGAATGTGGCGAAGACGTGCGAGAACGCGGGCATTCCGTACATGAAGCTCGAGACCGATTATTCGCAAAGCGATGCGGGGCAGCTTGAAACGCGCATTGCCGCGTTCATCGAAATGCTGTAAATCTCAATCGAGGAAACGAAGGGAGCGCCTGTGATTTATTTGGACAATGCGGCCACGACGCTGATGAAGCCTGAATGCGTGGTGCGCGCCGTGGCTGATGCCATGACGTCGTTCGGAGGCGTGGGCCGCGGCGTGCATCCGGCGTCAATCGCGGCGGGCATGGCGGTATACCGCGCCCGCGCGGCGGTGGCGAATTTGCTCGGTGCGCCGGGCGCTTCGAGCGTGGCGTTCACGAACAATGCCACCATGGCGCTCAATATCGCCATCGATGGTTTGCTCGCTCCGGGTCAGAGGGCGCTCACTACGGCCGCATCGCACAATTCGGTGCTGCGTCCGTTGTCCCGCCTGCGCGATACGGCTGACTGCTCGGTTGACATCGCGCCTATCGCCGCCGATGGCTCGCTTGATTTCGAGGTATATGCCGAACTGCTCAAACACAAGCCTGCGCTGGTCGCGGTTACGCATGCGTCGAACCTCACGGGCGATGTGTACGATGTGGCGCGCATGTGCACCATGGCCCATGAGGCGGGTGCGAAATTCGTGCTCGATGCCGCGCAGACAGCTGGATCGTATCCGCTGAACATGGCCGAAATCGGTGCCGACGTGGTGTGTTTTACGGGCCATAAAAGCCTGCTGGGCCCGCAAGGGACTGGCGGCTTGTGCGTGGCATGCGGCACTGAAATTGCCCCGCTTCTTGAAGGAGGCTCGGGCACGCACAGCTATGACGAGCGCCACCCGCTTTTCATGCCCGAGCGCCTCGAAGCAGGCACGCTGAACGCGCATGGCGTGGCGGGTTTGGCCGCGGGTATTGGCTACATCGAGGGAACGCTTGGCGGGCCCTCCGGCGTGCACGAGCATGCGGGCGCGCTTGCGCAGCATTTCGCCGACGCCGTGTCGGGCGTTTCCGGCGTGAAGGTGTATGGCCGAAGCGATGCGTGCGATCGCGGCTCCATCGTGGCATTGAATATCGCCGATGTCGATTCGGCCGAGGTGGCCGACCGGCTGGCGAGCGATTACGACATCTGTGTGCGTGCGGGCGCTCATTGCGCCCCGCTTATGCATAAAGCGCTTGGAACTCAGAGCCAAGGCGCGGTTCGCTTCAGCTTCGCGGCGGCGAATACCGTAGCTGACGCCGATGCGGCAGCCGAGGCCGTTCGCGAAATCGCCCACGCCGTTGGCCAGGGGTGTTAGCGGTGCTTCAGGCGAAAGACGCATGCTACGTGCTCGTTCGCACGAGCACCGAAGGCTTTGATTTGTATCAGCGCCTCGTTGATGCTGGCGTTCCGGCGCGCGTGGCGCCTGCCCCGCACGGCATGCAGGCGTGTTGCGGCACTTCGGTGCTTCTTGACCCCGAAGTGGTCGATGCGGCGCGGCTGGTAATCGAGGCCGCGCCGTACCCCATTGAGCGCATAGTGCGCGTCGCGGGCGCCATCAACCCTGCGCGCGACACGTATTGCTAGCGTTTGGCGGCTTTGCGACCTGCGACGTTGAACGCAAGGCCGCCCATTGTGTGCGAGTTTGGCCTTGCGCATTCCAAATTTGCGCGAATGCGCAAGCCCAAACTCGCGAATGGAGAATTGAGGTATATGCTGGCGTAAGCCAGAACAACGAAGGAGGCATTCCATGGAAACTGTCAATGCATTCGGTCTTGCGTGCCCCAAGCCGCTCATGATGGCGAAGGCGAAGATCGACGAAGGCGCGCGCGAGTTTTCCGTGCACGTTGACAACGAAATCGCAGTGAAGAACGTTTCGCGCTTGGCTGAAAAATATGGCCTCAATGTTGCCGTCGAGACCATCGAGGGCGGCTGGAGCGTGAACTTCTCGGAAGGCGACAGGAGCGTTGCGGCCGCAGCCGCTCCTGCTGCTGCGCCTGCCTGCACGCCGGCAGGCTGCGGATACGCCGTGTTCATTGGCAAAGACCACGTGGGCGAAGGCGACCCCCAGCTTGGCTATAACCTCATGAAAATGGCCATTTACACGCTTTCGGAAAGCGAAGACGTGCCGGCGAGCGTGCTGTTCATGAACGGTGGCGTGAAGCTCGTGGCTGGCGATGAGCAGCAGATCATCGATTCGGTGAACAAGCTTATCAAGAAGGGCACCGAAGTGCTCGTATGCGGTACATGCCTCGACTTCTACGGCTTGAAAGAGCAGCTCAAGGTTGGCGAGGTGTCGAATATGTATGACATCCTGGGCCGTATGCAAGAAGCCGCCAAGACCATTACGCTGTAAGGGCGCGCCGTGTCACATACCTACGTTATGGCGTTTGAGTCGACGCATGCGGCTATGGCATCGGAGGCCGCCCTTGGAGCCGCGCATGCGCACGCGGCCATGATTCCGACCCCGCGCGCGATATCGGCGGGTTGCGGCATGTCGATGCGCTTCGATGCGGAAGACGATGCCGCAGCGGGCATGCTCGCACGGGTGTGCGTCGATGCCCGAGGCCTCTCGGCGCTGTATCGCGAGATGTCGAAAACGGAATTCGAGCTTCTCGAGAAGCTGTAAAACCCGCAAAGCAAAGCGAGGAAGGGTGTGCCCTTCCTTGTTTTTTGTATACGGTGGGTTTCTGCGGACAGCCAATAAAAAGCGCCGTTCGCAAGAACGGCGCAGTAAAGCTGGCGGAGATGCGTGTGAATCGAACACACCCGAGACGTTCTGCGCGCCCCGCAACGGCTTTGAAGGCCGCGAGGTCCACCAGGAACCTATTCATCTCCATATGTCGGTTGCTTCAACGGTCAAACCAAGCAAGCATTCTACGCAATTTTCGCGGGGGCCGACGAGAAAAGTTATGCGGTCGTGAAAAGCGCGTAAGAGGGGGCCAAGAATCGATGCCGCTAAAGCGTTCGTAGGTCGCCATCGCGCTTCGTGATGCCCCTATCGTCGAGAGCTTCGAGCACGGGAATGGCGTACTTGCGCGAAACGCCCATGGCGTCTTTCAAATCGGTGGCCAGCGAGGGCCCCTTCGCTTCGATATGTGCTCGCACGGCTTCGACAAGCTTGTTGAATACGGCGGCGTCGTAGTAGAGGTCGCGGTCGATTTTCACGGCGCGCCCTTGTTCTTCGAGGTCGCCGAGCGCGGCATAGGCTTCGCTCTTCGTGCAGTTGAGCGACGAGGTCACGCCATCGGCGAAGGGAGGCGTAAGCGTGCCTTCGAGAAGCGCGAATGCGGCATCGGCTCGCTCTTGAGCGCGCGCATGCGCGGCGGCCCCCGCGGTGGCATGGCTCAAAACGCCGTCCATGGATACGACGTCGCCTTTTTCAAGGGCGACAGCAAGAGCGGCGTCGAAGCGGGTGCCGTTGAGCGAAGGCAACGCCGCGTGGTTGAGCGCGGCTTTCGGCATGCCCAGCTCATTGGGCGATGTCGCGTGGAATTTCAGCAGCGTGCTCGCGATTTTCGAGGCGGCGCGCTGCAGAGTTTGTTTTGCAGCGAACAGGAGGTCGGCGTCGCTTCCCGCGGCGACGATATTTTTGCCGACAATGGTTTTCGCGATGCGTGCGGCTTCGGCCTCGCTCACGTCGAGGGCGCCTGCAATGTCGGCCACGGTGCGAATGGCATTGGGCTCTTCGATATATGCTTGAGCGGCGGCGGTCACATCGTCGCAAGCGAGGGAGGAAAGCACCGCCTTGTCGCTTTCGGAAAGAATGGAACGCCTGCGCGGATGGCCGGCGAGCACGCGTCCGCCACCGATGACGCGCACAGGCGTTGCGGCGCGAATGACGAATCGGTCGCCGCGAAGCACGCACAAAGGCTCGTCGAGGCGTATCTGCGCTGTGGCCTGCTCGTTTTGCTTGAGTTTGGCGTGGCCATCCATGAACAGCACGCGCCCGAACACCTCTTTGGTGCCGTGGGCGACGCGCACCGTGGAGCCCGATTCGAGCGCGCTGCTTGCGTTCTCGCAGTCGAAATACGTGAGTTCGCAATCGAAGCGGTCGCTGGCGTTAGGGGCATCGAGCGCCGTGATGAAATTGCCGGGGCGCACGTCGTCGCGGCTCACATCGGCGAGATTCATGGCTACGCGATGGCCTGAAAACGCGGCATCGACGCCTTCACCATGAATTTGCACCGAGCGCACGCGCGTTTTTTTGCCGCCTGGCAGCACGCGCACGGTGTCTCCGGGCGCGACGGTGCCGCTCCACAGGCTGCCCGTAACAACGGTGCCCGCGCCCTTCACGGTAAACGAGCGGTCGATGGGCATGCGTAAAAAGCCCTCGTGGTGGGCGTGCTGCTGCTTCGATACGATATTCGCGAGCGCAGCTTTCAGCTCGTCAAGGCCGCGGCCTTCGCGCGCGGCAACGGGAATGATTTCCGCTTCGGCATAGGGGCCGCAGGCGAGCGCTGCATGAATTTCCCCGCTCATGAATTCGACCCATTCCTCGTCGATCATGTCGCATTTGGTGAGCGCTACGACGATTTGCGGCACCGAGAGCAGGCGCAGCACGGCGAGGTGCTCGCGCGTTTGGGGCATGATGCCATCGTCAGCCGCCACGACTAAAATGGCGGCATCGATACCCGTGGCTCCGGCGATCATCTGGCGCACGAATTTCTCGTGGCCGGGCACGTCGACGATGCCGACGGAAGTGTCGCCTGGCAAGTCGAGTCGAGCAAATCCCAGCTCAATGGTGATGCCGCGACGCTTTTCTTCGACCAAGCGGTCGGGGTCGGTGCCGGTGAGCGCTTGTACGAGCGTCGATTTGCCGTGGTCGATGTGGCCCGCGGTGCCAATGACGATAGAGGGTTCGTTGTATTCGTGACCAGACATGGATGCCTTCTTTCAATTGTGAAGGGCTCGGCATCGGTGGCGGGAAGGGGTCCCGGCGCAGTTCCGCACGAGCCGAACGCCCCGGTGGGGCGTTCGTGCGAGCTCAGGACTGTTTGAGCACGGGCGCCCTTCCCGCCACCGATGCATAGGTTGAAGACGCCCCTCGCTTGCCTTGGCGAGGGGCGTTGGAGGAGTGACCTAATCCAGTGTTTTGAAATATTCCGCAAGCGCGTCGGCGATGATTTGTTCGTCTCCGGGCAGCAGACATCGCACGTCGAACAGGGTGCCTTCGTGTTTGGTGCGTGCCAGTACCGGTGCGCCCGCGCGGTTGCCCATGGCGCGTTCGCAGTCGTTCGCGTTGCCGCGCAGGTAATCGATGCGCACGGCGGCGCCGGGAATATCGAGGGTGGGAAGCGACCCGCCGCCGGCCTTTTCGAATTCCTCCACGACCGAGACGCGCGCGCAACCGCTCGGAAGGCGCTCTTCAATAGCGGCGGCCAGAGCGTCGGCGGCTTCGCGCATTTCTCCCAGCGTTGCATTGAGCATGCGCAGCGTGGGAATGCGTTCGTAGGCGGTGTCGTCGAGATAGAGGCGCAGCGTGGCCTCGAGCGCAGCGAGCGTCATCTTGTCCAGGCGCATGGCGCGTGCGAGCGGGTTTTTCTTCAGACGGTCGATATAGGCTTTCTTGCCCACGATGATACCCGCCTGTGGACCGCCGAGCAGCTTGTCGCCCGAGAATGACACCAAATCGCAGCCGCCCGAAAGCGACTGGCCTACGGTAGGTTCGGCGTCGGGCGCGTTCAAGATGGGCGGCAAAAGGGACCCAGAGCCCAAATCTTCATATACCATCACACGGTCGTGCGCGTCGGCGGCAGTGCGGCGCGCGTTCTCGGCGCGGGCGACGCCCACCAAATCGCGGGCGGTCACGCTTTCCGAAAAGCCCACGATGCGGTAATTCGAGGTATGCACCTTTAAGAGCATGGCTGTGTCGCTCGTGATTGCGCGCTCGTAATCGAATACGTGAGTCTTGTTGGTGGCGCCGACTTCAACCATCTTGGTGCCTGAGGTTGCCATGATTTCAGGAATGCGGAACGATCCGCCGATTTCAATGAGTTCGCCGCGCGAAACCACCGCCTCGTGGCCTTTCGCGAATTCGGAAAGCACCATGAGAGTTGCGGCTGCGTTGTTGTTGACGGCCATGGCCGCCTCGGCGCCGGTGAGTGCGCATACAAGCGATTCGATGTGGTCGTGGCGGCTGCCACGCGCCATGTTCTCGACGCTGTATTCGAGCGTGGAATAGCCGCGCGACACGTCGACAACGGCGTCGAGGGCCTCTTGCGCCAAGGGGCTGCGGCCGATGTTGGTGTGCAGAATGACGCCCGTGGCGTTTACCACGGCGCGAAGCGAGGGGCGGGCGAGCGCGCGCACGCGGCATTCGGCCTCGCGTGCGGCGGCGTGCGGAGTGATGTCGACGTCTTCGCCTCGCAGCAGGCGTTCGCGCATGGCTTGGATGCTCGCGCGCACCGCATCGGTTATGGCGGTTTCGGGAACGCATGCGCGAATGGCGTCGCTCAATTCGACGAGTCCTACGACTTCGTCGACTTTGGGCAGCGCGCGCATGCGCTCATTGAGACTCTTTTCGGTTGTCACAATTCTCCTTTGCGGCATATATGACAAAGTTCTTATAGGCGAACATTATTCCACTACGTGAATGTGCCCCGATTCGCCCTCTATCACGCGGCCAATTTTTGCGGGCGTGCGGCCGCAGCGTGCCGCGAACTCCTCTTCGAAAGTTGCGGCCGCTTCGGACGGTATGGCGCAGAGCATGCCGCCCGACGTTTGCGGGTCGCATAGCACGGCAGTGGCATCTTCGCCCATTTGATTGTCGGGCACGTGCAAAAACGGCTGCGCAAAATCTTCCACGGAAAACGAACGCGCCGGGCGGCACCATTGGCGCGCAAGATCGACGGTTTCCGCAAATGTTGGCACGCCGCTCCAGTTGATGCTCGCGGCGCACGCGCTTGCAGAGAGCATTTCGTGCAGGTGGCCTGCAAGGCCGAAGCCGGTTACGTCGGTCGCGGCATGCACGCCGGCGGCGACCATCGCCTCGCCCGCAGCGCGGTTGAGCTCGGCCATCGATTCGACGACTGGCGAGAACGCGGCATCGTCCAGAATGCCGACCTTGCGCCCCGCGCTCGCGATGCCCGTGCCGAGTGGCTTGGTGAGGTACAGGGTATCGCCCGGCTTTGCGCCTTCGTTTCGCACGAGCGCATCGGGGGCGACGGTGCCGAAAACGCACAAGCCGTATTTCGGTTCCTCGTCGTCGATGGAATGGCCACCCATAATAACGGCGCCCGCCTCGATGACTTTTTCGAGGCCTCCGCGCAGCATATCGCGCGGCACGTATTCAGGCAGGGTCGAATCCATGGCGACCACGTTGAGCGCCACATTGGGCACGCCGCCCATGGCAAAAACGTCGGAAAGCGCGTTGGCGGCGGCGATTCGTCCGAAGTCGTAGGGCTCATCGACGATGGGCGTAAGGAAATCAATCGTCAAAATGCCCGCGATGTTCGGCGCGATTCGCCATACGGCAGCGTCGTCGGCCGTGTCGAAGCCGAGCATGGCTTCGGGCGGCATCGTCTGCGCAATGGAGATGTTTTTCAAAATGCGTTCGAGGTCTCCCGGACCCCACTTCGCCGCTCAACCGCCACGTGAGGTGAGCTCGGTCAAACGAATGCGTTCTTTGTCGTTCACGATGCCTCCCGTCGCGTGGTTTCAATGGCTCCATCATAGCGCACTCGCGTGTGGGCGGAGCCTTTTGGACGTAGTAGAGACCGTCGACTTAGCGTTTGAGGGAAGAGTTTCAGCGGCATGATTTCCCTTTAAGAAGGGTGGGGATGTATCGGGAATGGGCGGCATCGAGAAGCGCAAGAAAACAGCTAAGCTCAGCGTGGCGATCGCTCTTGGGTGCTGACGGCTCTGTTCAAGGCCCCCTTCAATGAAGGGGGCCTTTTGCATGTGGTCGTGCGGATGTCGTTTGCATGGTCGTTCGTAAAGCGTCTTTCGTCGTCCTTTTGCTATGCTGTGGCCATGATTACTTCACTGAAACACACCTGCGCCGGCATGGCGCGACCTATGGAGCTGCTGGCGCCCGCGGGCGGCATGGAACAGTTGGAATGCGCCGTCCATTTCGGCGCCGACGCCGTATATTTGGCGGGTAAACGTTTTGGAATGCGCCGCCGCGCTTCGAACTTCGATGATGCGGGCATCGCCTCTGCCGTGAAATTCGCTCACGAGCATGGGGTGAAGGTTTTTGTGACGGCGAATACGCTTATGAAAGATGGCGACGTGGCGGCTTTGCCAGATTTCTTCGCCATGCTGCAAAATGCCGGCGTGGATGCGGCCATCGTGAGCGACATGGGCGCGCTTTCTATATGCAAGCGTACGGCGCCAAAGCTCGAGCTGCATCTTTCAACCCAGGCATCGTGCATGAATGCCGAAGCTGCGAAGGCGTATTACGATTTAGGCGTGAGTCGCGTTGTTGTGGCGCGTGAAATGAGCCTTTCCGATATCGCTCGTATGCGCGAAAGCATTCCCGACGATTTGGAAATCGAAGCGTTTGTGCATGGCGCCATGTGCATGGCCTATTCGGGGCGATGCCTTATGAGCGATTACATGGTGAGCCCCTCGCGCGGTGCGAACAATGGGCACTGCGCGCAGCCGTGCCGCTGGAAGTACACGGTTGTGGAAGAAACGCGTCCGGGCGAGCCTTTCTCGGTTATCGAGGAAGACGGCGGCAGCTTCATCATGAGCTCTACGGACATGAACATGCTTTCCCATGTGCGCGAGCTTTCCGAAGCGGGTGTCGACAGCATTAAGATCGAGGGCCGCGCGAAAGGCGCCTATTATGTGGCATCGGCCGTGAACGCGTATCGCCATGTGCTCGATGGCGAGCCTGCCGATGCGTGGCAGGCTGAGCTCGAAACTACGAGCCACCGTCCGTATTCGACGGGCTTTTACTTTGGCGCCCCTGGTCAAAACCAGGGCGTGAAGGAATATGCGCGCGATTACCAAATGGTCGCTCGCGTAGTTTCGTGCGGGAAGAACGCGCCCTCGTTGGCGGCGACAGGCGAGGCCGCGGGCAATGTCTCGCGTCCGTTCCCACAGGCCGTTGTTGCCAACCAGGCGGATGCGACCGGTCGCCGCGCTGCCGGGATTCAGCCGTGGCCTGAGTCTGGAATCGCTGCGCGTCGCCAGGCAATCGCGTCGGACCCCTATGCGGAAAAGAAGGGGTGCGTGAGCCTCTCGTTTATCGATGAGCTGGCCGCATCGCCCGCGCAGGCGCATCGGGCAGTCGTGATGTGTCGCAATCGTTTCTTCGAAGGCGAAACCCTCGAGGTGCTCTCGCCAGGGCGCGGCGTGTTCACGGTTCAGCCTACGCGTTTGGTATGGCACGCCGCCGACGACGCGAGCCCCGATGATGTGGAGCGCCGCCGCGAGGGCGTTCTTGCCGGCGCCGATCCGCGCGTTGTGGGCGGCACGCTGTGCGCTGTTAATGTGGCAAATCGCACGATGGAGACGTATTCGTTCGATTGTGGGGAACAGCTGCGCGCGGGCGATATTCTTCGTGTGTTTCGAACCGACCAGTGTGAAGGCCGAACCATCGAATAATGTATGAAAAAGAAGGCGAACCCGGCATGGAGACGGTCCATGCCGGGTTTGCTGCATTTTGGACGCAAGGCTGGCGCTCGATTTCTCGTGCATTTCTTGCCGCCGCAAATTACTCCATCGCGATAAAGCGCTATTATCCATATCACTTAAGTTGGTAGTTTTTTGCATCGACCCCTCGATTTTGCTCGATTTCGAAAGCAAGCGGCGCGCTTCGCCTGCGCTGATTTCGCGTCAAGCGCCCAATGGCGATGCTTTCGCTTGGGATGTCGAACCCACGAGGCGATTCGCGGTAAGCCATAAGGAATGAATCGCCAAGCGGCAAGGCAGAAGCGGTGGGTCGAAGCAAAAACGATGGGCTGTTTTGCGCAAAGGAGTTCGCATGCACATCATCGATATTTTTGGCGGCGAGAAGCTGCCTGTTTCGTTTGAAATTTTCCCCCCGAAAGGCGATCTTCCCGTGGAAGAAGCCCGCGAGGTTATTGGTGGCCTGGCGCCGCTTTCGCCTTCGTTTGTTTCCGTCACGTATTCAGCGGGAGGGTCGGGCAATTCGTCGCGCACGATCGACGTGGCGAAAATGGCGCAAGACGAATATGGCCTGAACATGATGGCCCACCTTACGTGCATGAACGCCGATCGCACGGGCATCGATTCCGTGCTTGCATCGATGAAGGCGGCGGGTATTGAAAATGTGCTCGCCCTGCGCGGCGACGCGGTGCCGGGAGCGACCCCGAAAGATTTCAAATTCGCCAAAGACCTGATTCCCGTTGCGCGCGAGGCTGGTTTTTGCGTAGGCGCGGCGGCGTATCCGGAAGGACATATCGATTGCCTCGATTTCGACGAGAGCATTCGCCATTTGAAGGAAAAACAGGACGCGGGCGCGCAATTCTTCGTCACGCAGCTGTTCTTCGATAACGATCTTGCGCTGCGATTCCTCGATGCCGCGCGCAAGGCGGGCATTACCGTGCCTATCACGTTTGGCATCATGCCGTTTCTTTCGAAGGCGCAAATCCAGCGCATGGTATTCATGTGCGGCGCGAGCTTGCCGTCGCCCATCATCAAGCTGCTCGCGCGCTACGAAGACGACCCGAAGGCGCTGCGCCAGGCGGGCATCGATTATGCGTGCCAGCAGTTCGTGGGCCTTTCGAAAGAAGGCGTCGACGGCTTGCATGTCTATACCATGAATCGTCCCGATATCGCGCAAGCCGCCGTTCAGGCGCTGCGTGACGCGGGCGCGATTGCGTAATGCTTGGCTGCAAATTGCCCGACTACAGGGTTAATAGGGCAGAGGCGCTGCGCTATTTGGGCTATGCGGGGCAAGAACTCGATGCCGAAATGGAGGCGCGCATCGACAAGAACATCGCGGCGTGCGAGCGCGAGGCTCGACCGGGGTTCGTGTTTCGCTCGTTTCCCATTGAGACATGCGAGCGGGGCGTGAGGCTTGTGGGCAGCTCGCTTGTGCTCGAGGGCGACGACATCGCGCGCCATCTGAAAGGTGCGGCGGAGTGCGCCGTTCTGGCTTGCACGCTTGGCGTGGCGAACGAGGCTGCCATGGCGCGGCGCAAAGCGCAAAGCGCGCTCGACGCGGCCATTTACGGTGCGGCGGGAAGTTCGCTCGTGGAAAGCGTGGCCGATGCGTGCGAAGCGGCCGTGGTTGCCGATGCCGCGAAGCGAGGCATGCGCACGAACTGGCGTTATAGTCCCGGCTATGGCGATTTGCCGCTTGCGCTTCAGCCAGAAATCGTGCGTGTGCTTGCGGCCGACAAACGCCTTGGCATGGTGGCGACGGAATCGAATTTGCTCATTCCCGCGAAAAGCGTCACGGCATTCGTGGGCCTGTTCGATGCCGATGCGAAGCTCGACGAGGCTTCGGGCGTGAAGTCGAGCTGCGAGGGTTGCGCCTGCAGGCAGAACTGCACGCTGCGCGCCGCCGGCACGCCTTGTTGGAAGCGGTAGCGTACGGGTCCTTGCCTCCTTCTCGCAATTGGGAGCATATGCCTCGACGCGCCCATTCCCCCGCATGTTAATGGTGGGGGAATTCTTTTATTGAGCGGCCAATCTTTGCACCTCGAATTTGAGCGGGAACGCCTCGTGGATTCCAACGAATTCATATGCGTTTTCGCGTTCGCGTAGACAAGCCGCCGTTATTGCACCGGGGTGGCGATCGATTGTGTTCCGTCGCCGCTCGTAACGAAATTGTAAAAGCTCACCCGGTCGCTCATTCCTTTGTATGCTCCAATGGGGTAGAGTGCTCGTATGTGTATTGTGGCGAAAAGCCTACCCGGCAACGCCGTTTCAGGGAAAGGGGAACATCGTGCGCACTATTGGCAAGCGCGAAGTCGAGGATATGGCGGTTGGCGCCGCGGTTCTCGCATCGGGTGGCGGCGGCGACCCGTATATCGGCAAGCTCATGGCCCTTCAGGCCATTGACGAATATGGCCCGTTCCAAATGATGTCGCTCGACGAATTGCCCGACGATGCGTTCGTCTGTGCATCGCACATGTTGGGTGCGCCCACGGTTCTCGTGGAGAAGGTCCCCAACGGCATGGAAGGTGTTGGCGCGGTTGATGCGCTGGAGAAGCGTCTGGGCCGTAAATTCGACGCGATTATGCCGCTCGAAGCGGGCGGCCTGAACTCCCTTCTGCCGTTTCAGGTGGCCGCGGCCAAGGGCGTGCCCATCGTCGACTGTGACGGCATGGGCCGCGCGTTTCCCGAGCTGCGCCATGTGACGTGGACGCTGTTTGACATTCCCGCGTGCCCGGCTGTGGTGTGCGACGAAAAGGGCGACGTGGTTACCGTCGAGGCCGTCGACAACGCATGGGCCGAGCGCCTTTCGCGCAACGCCGCCATTACAACGGGCGGCAGCGTGTTCATGGCCGACTACGCCATGACGGGCGCCCAGGCCAAGAAGGCCTCTATTCCCGGCACGTCGACCTACTGCGAGCAAATCGGCCGTGCCATTCGCGAGGCCCACGAACAAAACGTCGATCCGCTGCCAGTGATTCTCGATTTGCTTGGTGCATTCGAGCTGTTCCGAGGCAAGCTTGACGATGTGGCGCGTCGTACCGAGGGCGGTTTCGTGCGTGGCTACGCGCATTTCGCGGGCATCGACGATTATGCGGGCCGCGAATGCGAGCTGCGCTTCCAAAACGAGCATCTGCTCGCCAAATCGGGCGACGAGGTGCTGTGCTCGGCCCCCGACCTCATTGCTGTGCTCGATATTGAAACCGCGCTGCCCATTACCACTGAAGGCATGAAGTATGGTGCGCGTGGCGTGGTTATTGGCATTCCTGTGCACGAGCATTGGTGCAGCGAGCGCGGCCTCGAAATCGCTGGCCCGCGTTATTTCGGCTACGACATCGATTTCGTTCCCGTTGAGGAACGCGTTGCCGAAAGCGCGAACGAGCAGTAGGTTTTTTGGATGAGCCAGCGGGGTTCTGGCGCGTTGAAGGTGCCGGGGTTTGACGTTTCTCGAAGCGGTTTAGCGGCCGTTTTCGGAAATGGCAAGCCCACAGGTTCCAACGCGCTACGCAAGCTCGCATCGGCATAGATACATGAAGGGATAGACACGATGTCCAACAAAGACTGGCGCATTGGCATCGACGTCGGTGGCACCAACACTGACGCCGTTGTTCTTGATGAGAACCTGAATCTTATCTCGGCCGTGAAAAGCCCCACGACCGAAGACGTTATGAGCGGCATCGAAAACGCCATGGAGGCCGTGCTTGCCGGTGAGGGCGTTGATCGTTCCCGCATCGGCTACGCGATGCTTGGTACGACGCACTGCACGAATGCCATCGTCGAGCGCAAGCGTCTCGATCGCGTTGCCGTGATTCGCATCGGTGCGCCCGCGACGCGCGCCATCAAGCCTATGATCGATTGGCCGGCAGAGCTGCGCGCGGCTATCAACGATCAGTGGTTCCTTGTGGGCGGCGGGCACGAGTTCGACGGTCGCGAAATCGCCCCCCTCGATGAGGACGAGCTGCGCCGTATTGCGAACCAGGTGAAGGGCGAATGCGACAGCGTTGCCATCACGAGCGTGTTTTCGCCGGTTGACGCAAGCCACGAGACGCGCGCCGCGGCCATCATGCGCGAGGTGCTCGGCGACGATTTCCCCATTTCCATTTCGAGCGAAATCGGCAGCGTGAGTCTGCTTGAACGCGAAAACGCCACCATTTTGAATGCGGCGCTCGTCGACGTTGCGAAAACCACATCGGAAAGCTTCGTCGCGGCTCTTGCGGGTGAAGACATCACCGACGCTGAAGTGTACCTGTGCCAAAACGACGGCACGCTCATGAGCGCCGAATACGCCATGCGCTACCCGATTCTCACCATTGCGTGCGGTCCCACAAACTCCATTCGCGGCGCATCGTTTTTGACGGGCTTGAAAGACGCCGTGGTCGTCGACGTGGGTGGTACCACCACCGACCTGGGCGTTTTGACGCACGGCTTCCCGCGCGAGAGCATGCTTGCCGTGGAAATCGGCGGCGTTCGCACGAACTTCCGCATGCCTGACATTATTTCGATCGGCCTTGGCGGTGGTTCGATTGTGCGCCAGCACGAAGACGGCACCGTGACCGTCGGTCCCGATTCGGTGGGCTATCGCGTGACGAAAGAGGCGCTGTGCTTCGGCGGTCACACGCTCACCGCGACCGACATCGTGGTTGCGGCGGGCGCTGCTGAGGGCGTGGGCGACCCAGCGCTTGTGGCCGATTTAGATCCGGAACTCGTGAAGAAGGCTCGGGCCGTCATGACCGAAATGGTCGAAAACTGCGTCGACCGCATGAAGACGAGCGCGGGCGATATTGATGTCATTCTCGTTGGCGGCGGCTCCATTCTGGTTCCTAGCGAACTCGAGGGCGTAGCTCGCGTGCTCAAGCCGAACAATTTCGGCGAAGCCAACGCTGTGGGCAGTGCGATTTCTCAGGTGTCGGGCCAAATCGAGCGTGTATTCTCGCTCGACAAGCTCGGCCGCGCCGAAACGCTCGAGGTCGCGAAGGGCCTGGCTACCGAAGAGGCCATCAAGGCTGGCGCCGATCCCGATTCGATTCAGATTGTCGAAGTGGAAGATGTGCCCTTGGCCTACCTGCCCGGCAATGCGACCCGCGTGCGCGTGAAGGCTGTGGGTGACCTGAAGATTTAATTGTTTTCGTCGTTCTGGCGAATGACGAAAGTTGTCGACGCTGCGCTTGGTTCTGGCGGCGCATTTCGGGTTCAAGCTGCGGCTCGCGTACCGAAGTACGCTGAGCCCAGCTGAGCTGGGCGCGCACGCTCGGGCGCATAGGCAGGAATTGAAAATGCCACAGGCATTTTCAACGCCCGAAGTGCACTTGCCAGGGCCCATGCTCGCTGACTTTTGGTGCGAATGCGCCTTTTGGAAGCAAGACGGACGAGTTGAGTTGGGCTTTGCCCAACTCTTATTCTTTATCAAAATACTTTAGCACTACAGCGCATTGGAGTGAAAGGAACGCCCCGTGAGATATTTGGGCGAGCAAGAAGTTGAAGACATCGCGATGGGCGCGGCCGTTATGGCGTCGGGCGGCGGTGGCAATCCCTACGTGGGCATTCTCATCGCGAAGCAGTGCGTGGCCGACAATGGCCCTATTCCGCTGCTTACGCTCGATGAATTGCCTGATGATGCTCGCGTTGCGGTGTCTATGGGCCTTGGAGCGCCTACAGTGCTCGTCGAAAAGGTGCCCGCAGGCCCCGAGCCGGTCTATGCGCTCGAGGCGCTTGAACGCGAAGTGGGACATACCTTCGATGCGCTTATTCCGTCTGAAGCAGGCGGCTGGAACTCGCTGCATCCTATGCTTCCTGCGGCGCAGCGCCACATTCCGCTGCTCGATGCCGACGGCATGGGCCGCGCGTTCCCTGAGTTGCAAATGGTGACGTGGTCGATGTACGGCCAATCGGCAAGTCCCATTGGTGTGGCCGATGAGCGTGGCAATACGCTGCTCATGCATGCGGCCACGAATAAGTGCGGCGAAGATTTGTGCCGCGGCGCCACGGTGGAAATGGGCGGCAACATTTCGCTCGCGTGCTACGGCATGACGGGCGCCGAGGCCAAGGCGCACAGCGTGGCCGGCACGTATACGCTGTGCGAAAACGTCGGCCGCATCCTGCGCCGCGCCCGCGAAGAGCGCTCCAATGACATTTCCGAGCTTCGCGAGACGCTTGGCGCGGTGGAGCTGTTCCGCGGCAAGGTCGAAGACGTGGAACGCCGCACCGTCGGTGGTTTCGCGCGTGGCTTGGTGCATTTGGAGGGCATGGATGCCTATAAGGGCGGCGTGCTCGATGTGCGTTTCCAGAACGAATTCCTCATCGCCGAGCGCAATGGGGAAGTGGTGTGCACGGCACCCGATCTTATCGCCATGTTCGATAGCGAAACGCTCACTCCCATCACGGGTGAGGCCTTGAAGTACGGTTGCCGCGCGATTGTGCTGGGCATTCCTTGCGCGCCGCAGTGGCGCACGCCTGAGGGCCTGGCCACGGTTGGCCCTGCCGTCTTTGGCTACGAGGGCGTGGAGTTCGTTCCCGTCGAAGAGCGCTGCAAATAAGAGAACGCGGCATGCGATATAGCGTTGCGCGGCTTGTGGTGAGTTTTCGCCGCAAATGCGTTAAGGGAAGAAGGTTCGAAAAGACGGAGCCTCTTTCGAAGTGTTTTACGGAGGGGGTTTGTCGCTATACGAGACGCGTCCTGTCAGGCTAACGACCTGGCAGGACGCGTTTTTACTTGCAGAGGGGGAGGGTCCTGCTGCCGAATTAGGCTTTGATGTATTCGGCCATATGACGCGCAGCTACGCGGCCGGATGACATGGACAAGCCCGAACATGATCCACCGCAATCGTAATACGGCGTGCTGAACAGGCTTCCGTTCTCAACGCCTCCGACGTATAGGCCGTCGATGGGCTTGAAGTTGACATCGAGAACGCGACAATTTGCATCGGTGCGTGCGCCGCCGAATGTGTTGAAGGCGCTCGGGTTGTACTCGAAAGCGTAGTATTCGCTCGACCCGTCCTCAACGGGCCAGAGGAATTCCTCGCGCTTGTAAAACTCCGTATCGTCTTTGGTCGCAACCATTGCATCGTAGGTTTTTACTGTTTCCGCGAGGTTGGCAAGGCCCGCCTCTTTTGCAAGCTCATCGATGCTTGCGGCCTTGAAGCACCAGCCTTCTTTGATTGCAGTTTCGAGACTTGTGTCAAAGTCGGCAAGAGGCGCGTTGAACATGGTCGCAGCAGATGTCCATACTGCGGGTTTGCCGATGCTTTCGTAATAGCTCGTCTCTTTCATTGAAGCGACTACGTTTCCGCTGAAGATTGCATAGTAACGTTGCTCGTGAAGCGTTGCTTCGCCGCCACCGCTCATGGGTTCCTGCGCCAGCATATACTCATTCATGAATCGATTGCCGTCGGGGTTAACTACCAGTCCGCCGTAAAACGCGAGCTGCATGAAGGGGTTGGCATCGAACACTGAAATAGTGCTCTTTGCGTTCATGCCGTAAATGTCATTCATGCCTAGACCATGGATACGGTCTTCCATGCCCCCGGCTTCGAGGACCATGCGTTGTCCATCGCCGGTATTTTTTTCGGAGCCCATGTTGCACAGCGTAACGCCGCCATATACTTCGCGAAGCATTTCCTCGTTGGCCATATAGCCACCAGTGCAGACCAGAACTGCTTTCGCTTTAACATCGATGACTTTTTTGCCCTGCTCGACTTGCACGCCTGCGGCTTTCCCATCCTCCATGAGGATATGGGTTGCGGGTGCGCCGTACATGAACTCGACGCCTTGTTCGGTGAGGTAGTCTTCGACGTATTTACCCTTGTCGGTGGTTACGAATCCATGAACGCAGGTAAAGCCGACATTGTATCGATCGCCTAGGATGGCGGTTTCGACGCCCATATCCTGCAGTATGGTGATGTTCTCCGGGAGGAGCATGACGCAATTCTTCAAAAGCTTCGCGTTTACGGTCCAATGGGCAAACGAGAGCATATGTTGGTACATATCGACTAGGCTGTAAGTTTGCCCGATGGATTTGGTCCCCTCGGTTTCCAAAGCGCAGGTGCCGGTGATCACATTGAAATTGGAGTCAGTCGCATTGTCGCTTTTGGTGACAACGATGACGTTTTTGACGCCCTGCTTTGCGGCTTCGTAAGCAGCCATGCAACCCGTAGCACCCGAGCCTACGATAACGATGTCGGTCTCGCGTGTTTCGTCGGCGGTTTTCACGGTCGCTTCGTTTTCCGCATCGGCTTTCGTGCTTTCTGCTTTCGGGGAGCCGCAGCCAGCGAGCATGTTCGCACCTGCAATACCCGCGAGGCCGGCGGCGGCCCCAGCGAGGAAATTGCGGCGAGTGAAGCCCGTTTCAGAAATACCCATATCAAATCCCTTCCTTGTTTTTCAGGACGAGATAACCTTAGGTCGACGTTATATTTTTGTGAAATATCGGTTTTTGATTCGGTGATAATAGGCGCTTATAACTGCAGCTCATTACGATAAAAGTGATTAAAGGTGCACATTGGCGAAGTCGATGAACTTCATTAATGCTGGGTTTTGGTTGTTGGCGAGATAGGCCCAGCCCGTTTCGAGCGTTGCCTGATACCCTATGACGTGGCGCACGACATAGCCATCTTGCAATGAGGGAAACACTTCTTCCGGCACAGCCTCGACGCCAAAGCCTAAAAGCATCGTTGCAAGACCGATGCCCTGATCTTCTACTCGTACGATGGGCGTGCTCGTGTCGCCGTGAAGGTATGGATAGGTTGCTTGAAGCAACTGCTCATTCTCGCAATCGGCGATAATGTGGGGCCAGCCGATAAGGTCGTCGGTGGTGAGTTGCTTGGCTGTTTTTGCGAGAGGGTGCTCTTTGCTCATTGCGATTCTGAGCGTTGAATTGCGCTTTCCAACCATACAAATATCGTCGTGGCCGGCAAGGCAAGGTGAAGCCGTTATGGCTACGTCAAAAGATCCTTGCGATAGCTGTTGGTATTGATTAAGGGAATGCGCGCGCTTCAATTCGATGTGAATTTCAGGATAGCGCGCTGAAAACTGCTCAATTGCGCCAAGCACTGCTGTTTGGCCCGAGTTTGCGATGCCGACAATGAGTGATCCTGCGCTACCGAGGGAAATTGCGCGCGCTTTGCGCGCCGACCTGTCGAGGCTTTGCAGAATTGCAGTGATTTCTCCTTGGTATGCCCGGCCCGCTTCCGTGAGCGTGACGCCTTTCGTGGTTCGGTTGAGCAATGCGAAACCCAGCTCTTTTTCCAAAGCTCGGATTTGCTGGCTAACGGCGGGCTGCGCAACGTGGCATTCCTCTGATGCTCTGGTGAAACTTAGATTGCGCGCCACAGACTCGAAGTATTCCAATTGAGTGATTCTCATATTCCCCTCCATGTTCCCCGATGGATATGGTAGCGGTTTTGGCTGTTGAGATTCTGAAAAAGCTGCGCATACGGCCTCGTCGATGTGTCTTTTCTCACGACGATTCGATGCTTTCGTTGCGCATGTAGCCTGCGATTGCTCTCTTGCTCAGCGGCGATTGTGCTTGCGAAATGTACTCTCATCTATAGAGTGATTTTTGGTCCGAGGTGTGACCCTGTCCATGGCAGGAAATGCGCGAAAGGGGCCTCATTGCATAGGAATTGTATTTCTATGCCAGAAATGGCGGCTATGGGGCCTGTTTTTCGTGGGGCGGGACTTCGCTATGAAATCGATGTTGCCTCCTATCAGGCAAAACGTATTCCTTGCCGTGAGCCACTCGCCTTTTCTTGAATAATTGACCCTGCAGAAGGGCCCCATTGCGCCATTTTCTGCCACGGCGCCCTCGTTTGGACGCAATGGACGATTCGAAGGAGCGCGGCGTCGTTGCGCATGCTCGTCGCCTGCCGTCTGCCTCACGTTGCGTTACGTGCTGCTCGTCGTCTGCCGTTCGCTGCCAATCTCCCGGTTCTGTCAATCGTTGCCTGCCGTTTGCCGTTTGGCGCCTGGTGCTTGCCATTCTGTTTGGCCGCTGCCGTCTGCCCCTGGCCTCTCGGCTCTGTCGCTCGCCGCTTCCCCCTGGCGCTTGCTCCTTTCCGTCCGCGTAGCGCTTTCCGCCGCCTTTTGCGAGCGTTCGCTATTCCCCCTATCGCCGCATGCTGAATCCCGTTGTGCCTTCTGCCGCCGTATCGAACCTCCGTGTTCCTCCTGTGGCGTTAACGCCTTTGAAACACACATTACACTTCGCTGTAACACGCGTGTCACGCTCGTGAAACGCTGCGCCCATACCCTAAAAACACTACATTCGCTACCCAGCCCTTGCGGCGCGGCGCATCGCCACGCGCCCGTCGCGACGAGGCCGCCACGTCTCGAATTGCCCGGGTTGGACCAATGGGGGAAATGAGGTGCAGCATGCACTATGCTGAAACGCCGCAGCAGGCGGCAGCCCGCGCACGCGCGCTTGACAGCCGCGGCCTGCGTGAAGGCGACGTGCGCATTCCCGCCGGATGCGCCATTGCCGGTATCATGGACAAGTCTGGCGCGCGCCATGACGGCCGCGACATTCTGAAGGCCATCGCGCTCATGCACGATCGCAGCAATGGCTTGGGCGGAGGTTTCGCCGCGTATGGCATCTATCCGGAATATGCCGACTTCTATGCGTTCCACGTGCTTTATGAAAGCCATGAAGCACGCATGAATACGGAAGCGTATCTCAACGAACATTTTCTTTCCGAAAAGCAGGAGCGCATTCCCACCGCCACGGTGAAGGCGATCAAGAATCCGCCCGACACCTGGCGCTACTTCCTCACTCCGCACCCGTCGCACCATGAGCTTGAACTGGGCGAATTTGACGAGCAGGAATACGTCATGCAGTGCGTGTTCTACATTAATGCCCACATCGATGGAGCGTTCGTTGCAAGCTCTGGTAAGAACATGGGCGCGTTCAAGGGCGTGGGCTACCCTGAAGAAATCGGCGAGTACTACCGTATCGACGAATACAAGGCCTGGCTGTGGACTGCGCACGGGCGTTTTCCCACCAATACGCCTGGCTGGTGGGGCGGTGCCCACCCGTTCACGCTTTTGAACTGGTCGATTGTGCACAATGGCGAGATTTCCAGCTATGACACCAACCGTCGCTACGTCGAGCAATTCGGTTACGACTGCGCGCTGCAGACCGACACCGAAGTCATCACCTATCTGTTCGACCTGCTCGTTCGCCGCCACGGTTTCTCTCAGGAAATGGCCGCGCATATCATGGCTGCTCCTTCGTGGGATGCCATCGACCGCATGCCGCCCGAGCAAGCTGAATTCGAAACGGCGCTGCGTTGCGTGTATTCCGACGCGCTCGTGAACGGCCCGTTCTCGGTGATTTTGGGTTCGGAAGAGGGCCTGCTGGCCTTGAACGACCGCCTGAAGCTGCGCGCGTTGATGGTTGGCGAGAAAGACTCCATGGTGTATTTGGCCAGTGAGCAGGCGTCCATCGAGCTTGTGTGCCCCGATGTCGAGAATGTGCGCTCTATCGAAGGCGGCGTGCCGTTTGTGGTGCAGCTCGACGAGGTCGCGCGCGCCAAGCAGAACGCCGCTGCGGAAAACGAGCCCGACATCCACCAGCAAACGCGCATCACTCGAAAGGAGGCCTAAGCCATGCTCGATTTCACGTATCCGCGCTATAAGGTCGAGCGCGATCCCAACCAATGCATTCAATGCGGCGTGTGTGCGCGTCAGTGCGCTAACGAGGTGCATATGGTCGATACCGACTTGGGCCGTGTGGTCGCCGATCACAAGAAGTGCGTGAACTGCCAGCGTTGCGTAGTCATGTGTCCCACGAACGCGCTTGCCATTACGAATTGGCCCCAGGTCGGCAACGGTTCGAACAACTGGAATCTTGCCGCCATGCAAGATATCGCCAAGCAGGCGCAAACCGGCGCTGTGCTGCTTTCTTCCATGGGCAATCCCCAGCATTATCCGATTTACTGGGATCATCTGCTGCTCAACGCGAGCCAGGTTACCAATCCTTCCATCGACCCGCTGCGCGAGCCCATGGAGACCCGTGTGTTTTTGGGCAGCCGTCCCGAGGCGCTGCGCATCAATGAGCGCGAGCGCAAGGTGGTCTCGCCGATGCCGCCCCGCATCAAGCTCGACGTGCCCATTATGTTCTCGGCCATGAGCTTTGGTTCTATTTCGCTGAATGCCCAAAAGTCGCTCGCCATGGCGGCCGAGGAGCTGGGCACCTATTTCAACTGCGGCGAAGGCGGCCTGCATAAAGATCTCGAGAAATATGGCAATCACGCTATCGTGCAGGTAGCGTCGGGCCGCTTCGGCGTGGATATGCACTACCTCGAAACCGCGGCGATGATCGAAATTAAAATCGGCCAGGGCGCAAAGCCCGGCATCGGCGGACACCTTCCTGGCGAGAAGATCAACGATGAAGTGTCCCGCACCCGCATGATTCCGAAGGGCACTGATGCTATTAGCCCTGCACCGCACCATGACATCTACTCCATCGAAGACTTGCGCCAGCTCATTTTCAGCTTGAAGGAAGCGACGCACTACACCAAGCCTATTTCGGTGAAAGTGGCTGCCGTCCACAACGTGGCAGCTATCGCGAGCGGCATGGCACGCGCGGGCGCTGATGTGATCGTCGTCGACGGCTTCCGCGGCGGCACGGGTGCAGCGCCGGCTCGCACGCGCGACAACGTGGGCATTCCCATTGAGCTCGCGCTTGCGAGCGTTGACCAGCGTCTTCGCGACGAGGGCATTCGTAGCCGCGTGAGCCTGGTGGCCGCCGGCTCCATTCGCAATTCGGCCGACATCGTGCGTGCCGTCGCTTTAGGCGCCGACGCCGTGTACTGCGCAAGCTCTGCGCTTATCGCCCTGGGCTGTCATCAGTGCCAGGCATGCGCGGGCGGCAAGTGCAATTGGGGCATCGCCACGCAGCGCGCCGACCTCACGAAGCGTCTCAATCCCGAAATCGGCGCCGAGCGCGTGGTGAATTTGGTCCGCGCGTGGAACCACGAGGTTCAGGAGCTCATGGGCGGCATGGGCATCAATGCCATCGACAGTTTGCGCGGCAATCGGCTTATGCTGCGCGGCGTGGGACTGAACGAGAAAGAACTCGAGATTCTGGGCGTGAAATACGCAGGGGAGCAGTGATCGGCATGAAGAGGATTTACGCGATTCCCGAATGGTGCGTGAATTGCCGCCGTTGTGAGGTGGCTTGCAAGGCTCAGCATTCGCCGTGGCCAGGAAACATCGTGAAGGCGTTTACGCTTGCGGGCGATGAGATCTACAACCGCGTGCGCGTCGAGGGCGACAATATCGTGAGCTTCGCGGCGAATTGCCGCCATTGCGCCAAGCCAAAGTGCGTGGAAGGCTGCATCTCGGGCGCCATGCAGCGCGACCCTGAAACCGGTGTGGTCACGAGCGACCCGTCGCGTTGTGTGGGCTGCCGCACGTGCGTGAGCATGTGCCCGTTCGGCGCCATTACGGTCGTTCCGGCTCCTTCGGGCGTGAAGCCCATTGCGTTGAAGTGCGATTTGTGCGGTGACGGCGCGGGTGCGCCGGGCGAGCCGAGCTGCGTTGCGGCCTGCCCGAACCGCGCGCTCATGTACGTGGAAAGCGAGGCGATGTAGCATGGCGCACCATACGTGTGATTACTTGATTATTGGCAATTCTGCGGCGGGCGTGACTGCGGCGGAATTCCTCTCTGCGGCTGCGCCGGATAAGAGCATCATCATGGTTTCCCACGAGCCGTATCGCTGCTATGGCCGTCCGCTCATCTCGTATTTGCTCGAAGGCAAAACCGACCGCGAACATCTCGATTACAAATCGGCCGATTTCTACGAGAAGCGTGGCATTGAAACGCTGTTTGGCGCTGAGTTTGAAGCCGTGGCGCTCGATGCTTCCGCCCATGAAGTGAAGCTTGCGGGCGGAGAAGAGATTTCCTACGGGAAGTGCCTGCTCGCTACGGGCTCCGTCCCCTTCATTCCTCCTATTGCCGGCATGGAGGGCCGCACGAACGTGCATACGTTCATTACGCTCGATGATGCGTTGGCGGCCTGGGACGATGTGCTCACAGCAACCGAGCGTGCGCATGCGGAAGGCCGTGAAAGCCGTGTCGTGGTGATTGGCGGCGGCCTTATTGGCATGAAGGCGGCCGAAGCGCTGAGCCACCATGCCGACCGCATCGATGTGTTCGATCGCAGCCCACGCATTTTGCCTGCCGTGCTCGACGTAGATGGTGCCGCGGTTGTCTCGCGTCTTATGGAGCCGCACGGCATTTTCTGCCATCCCAGCATGTCGGTTGACGAGATGCTCGGTGAAGGCGAGCGCGTGACGCATGTGCGCCTGACCGATGGTTCCGACGAGGCGTGCGATATGGTTATCGTCGCGGTCGGCGTGCGCCCGGCGAGCAAGCTTGCCGTCGAGGCGGGCGCCGAGCAGGGTCGAGGCCTTATATGCGGGCCCGATTTGCAAACGAGCCTACCCGATGTGTACGCTGCGGGCGATGTGACCCAGGTGACCGATACGCTCGACGGCAGCGAGCGCCCCTTGGCGTTGTGGCCCAATGCCGTTCGTCAGGGTCGCATTGCCGCCATGCACATGGCGGGCGTGCCCGGCGCCCTTCCTGACGAGGGCAGCTTTGCGGTGAATGCGGTCGATTTCTTCGATATCACACTTTTAACCTCGGGAATCATCAATCCGCCAGTCGATGGCGATTTCGATGTTCGCGTAGAAGTCGAAGGCGACGAATATGTGAAATTCGTCATGCGCGACGGCAAACTCGTGGGCTACGTGCTGCTGAATCGACCCGACAATGCGGGCATGTATACGGCGATGATCGAACACGGAGTGCCTGTGGCATCGCTTGCCGCCGATACGTTCGATCGCGTTCCCCTCAACATCGATTTTCCGCAAGGGGCCGCACGCATGCATCGCGGTTACCCGTCGACGCTCAATGAGCTTGGCTGGCCCAAGGCAGAAGGCGAGGAATAACATGGCAGAATTCGGAAACCTTCCCACGATTGAGCCCGTTGTCGAAAAGCTCGACGGCAAAACGGTGGTCACGCTCGGCACGGTACATTTCACCGAGGGCAACGCCGCGGTGCGCGCGGCTCTTGAAGATGCCGACGTGGTGGAGCTGCGTGAAACGTTCGCCCAGCGCTATCTGGGATGCGGCATGCCCGTGGGCAAGCGCCTCGAGATTCATGGCGTGCCCGGCAACGACATGGCGTGTTACATGGATGGCGGTGAAATCGAGGTCTTCGGCAATGCTCAAGACCAGGTTGCCAACACCATGAACGATGGCGACATCGTAATTCACGGGCGCGTGGGCGATGCTGCGGGCTACGGCATGCGCGGCGGCCGCATTTTGGTGCGTGACGGCTGCGGTTGGCGCGTCGGCATTCACATGAAGCAGTATGGCGACAAGGCGCCGGCTATCGTGATTGGCGGAGACGCTGGCAGCTTTCTGGGCGAATACATGGCTGGCGGAGTGATCGTGCTCATGGGCACGGCGGGCCCGTATTTGGCAACGGGCATGCATGGAGGCGTGATTTACCTGAAGCATGTGCTCGACGAGCGTGATATTCCCGCTGGCCTGGTGCAAGAGCCGGTCGATGAGCGCGATTGCCGCGTGCTTGCGCGCCTGCTTGGCGAATATAACGAGAAATTCGCCGAAGAAATTGGCGGTCCGGTCGATGCTACGGGCGAGGGGTTCTTCCGTCTGCGCCCCGCAAACAGCCGCCCCTACGCCAGCATGTACGCGAACTGATGTTGCGCCGTTCTAACGAACGGCGCACTTGCTTGACGCTGCACGGGATTCTGGCGGTGTATTTCGTAGCCAGCTGAGATGGCTACGCCCGCTCGGGCGTGGAAGCTTGGGATTGAATATGCCGTTTGGGCATATTCAATGGCTCGCGTACCGAAGTACGTGTCGCCTCGGCCTCGCTCGAACTACACTCGCCAGAATCCTGCTCGCTGACTTTGTTCGTCCAGCGGCGGCTCGTTTTGACCATTCTATCGGCCCGCGACAACGTGGCGACCGCGTGGCCGTTTTTTGGCCGGGAGAGCCCTGCGCCTCCCGGCCCTTCTTGTATCCAAGCGGCCCCTTGGGAAACTCGCACGTTTCGTGAAGGTGTGCTGAAATTCGTGAATTGCCCGCATTTCAGCGAGATACTCCTTGTCCACGTGCGGAAATCGCGCACGAAGAACTACCCAAGGAGTCCAAGTCTATGCCTCAGGCATCTGCAAAATCGAACACCGTCCAACCCGACAAGCCCAATGAGCCCATTTTCACGCCGCGCTTCATCGCCGGCTTTGCGGTGAACTTTATTCTGTATATGCAGTATTACGCGCTCATGGTCGCCATGGCGGGCTATTCTGCCATGCAATTCGCGGCAGGAGCAACCGAGGGTGGCTTTACGGCGAGCGTCTTCATTTTGGGCGCGTTGTGTTCGCGCTTGTTCTTCGGCGGCGTGATTGACAAGGTCGGTCGCGGTCGCGTGCTTGTGGCGTGCATGACGGGCGAGGTTGCGTGCACGCTTCTCTATTTGGCTTTTGAGCACGTGCCGGCCATTGGCGTGTTCATCGTGTTGCGCTTCTTGCACGGCGCGTTTTACGGTCTGTCACAAACAACGGTCACGTCTATCGTGAGCAGCGCTGTTCCGTTTTCCCGCAAAGGCGAGGGCGTGGGTTATTACATGCTTTCGGTCACGCTCGGCGCGGCGCTTGGTCCTCTGATGGGTTCGGCGTTCTCGAACGCGGGCGACTTCGATATGCTTTTCTTCTCGTGCCTCGGCATGATCGCTGTGGGTTACGTTGCCGCGCTCGGTGTTGTTTTGCCCGGTCGCAGGCAGCGTTCGGAAGTGTCTAAGGCAACTGGGGCGACCGAGGTGACGCATAGCGTGAATACGGCGGAAGCGACTGCCGCTGCGGAAAAGGCCGGGGTATCCGAGCAATCTGCCGATGCCGGCAAGCCCGCGAAAAAGCACAAGCTCAGCCTGGAGAATTTCATCGAAGTGCGTGCGTTGCCCGTGTCGGTGGCCATCACGGTGGGCTATCTCGCGTATGGCGCCCTTATCACCTATATCAATCCGTACGCGGCCGAAGTGGGGCTTACAGGTGCCGCGAGCTTCTTCTTCGTGTCGTATTCCATTGCCATGTTCGTGACGCGTCCGTTTACGGGACGATGGTTCGATTCGGCTGGCGATAAAGGCATCATGACCTTGGGCTTTGCCTGCCTGGGCGCAAGCATGCTCATCATGGGCTTCGCGCAAAACGGCGCCATGCTCCTTGTGTCTGCGGCGCTTGCTGGCGTAGGTGTTGGCTCGGTGCAGCCCAATGGCCTCGTGCTTGCCATGCGTCGCTGCCCCGACGATCGTCTCACCGCCGCGAATTCCACCTATTTCGTGTTGCTCGACGTGGCCATTGGGCTGTGCCCCTTCTTGGTTGGCTGGATTGCGCCCGCATTCGGTTATCGCGTGCTGTTCCTCGTCATGGTGCCTGTGGTGGCGGCGAGCTACGTCGTGTACATGGCGTTCCGTCGAGCTGGCCTTATTGCGGGGAAGAAGAAATAGCGCGCTTTTTGGCGGTTGCTATCGCATGGAGCGAAGTGGGGTGCGTCTGTTAGCCGTGCGGTAGGTCGTATCGGGGCGGATGGGCGCTCTGCCAAGAGGCGATAACTGAGCTCGCGCGAACGGTCCACTGGACTGTTCGGCTCGTGCGTACGCTCTTGGCAGAGAGCCCATCCGCCCCGATACTCAGGCATGAGATGCTCTTCGTCCGCATATCTCCACTTCCTTATGGATTTCTCTTGCATTGCGCCTGTAAGGTCGTATAATGCCATGGTTTCTATATTTCACATGTCCGAGCGACCTAGCACCGCGAGTGGCCACCGAAAAAGGCTGCGGCGTCGGGGATGACCTCGGGCAGACGCTTAACGAATGGAGAATGACATGGCGAAAATCAGCGTCAAGTCCCTGCTCGAAGCAGGCGCTCACTTCGGTCACCAGACCCGTCGTTGGAACCCCAAGATGAAGCCGTACATCTTCGGCAACCGTGGTGACATCTACATCCTCGACCTCAAGCAGACCCTCGTTGGTCTCGACCAGGCTTACACCTTCGTTGAGAACACTGCTGCCAAGGGCGGCACGGTTCTGTTCGTCGGCACCAAGAAGCAGGCCCAGGAAGCCATCGCCACTCAGGCTGACCGCTGCGGCATGCCTTACATCAACGCTCGCTGGCTCGGCGGCATGCTCACCAACTTCGTGACCATTCGCTCCCGCGTTCAGCGCATGGAAGAGCTCGAGGCCATGGAATCCGACGGCCGCATGGAGGTTCTGCCCAAGAAGGAGCAGATCCTGCTCAAGAAGGAACTCGCCAAGCTGCAGACCAACCTCAACGGCATCCGCAACATGAAGAAGCTCCCCGACGCCATCTTCGTCGTTGACACCAACCGCGAGCAGCTCGCCATCCACGAAGCCAAGCGTCTTGGCATTCCCGTGGTGGGCACCCTCGACACCAACTGCGACCCCGACGACGTCGAGTTCGGCATTCCCGCCAACGACGACGCCATCCGTTCGGTCAACCTGCTCTGCACCTTCGTTGCCGACGCCGTGATCGCCGCTACGGGCGCTCCCGTCATCGAAGAGCAGATGGCCGCCGAGGCCGAGGCTGCTGAAGCCGCCGCCGAAGTTGCTGCTGAGTAATTAATTTACGCATACGTCGAAAGTCCAGTGCTTTCTACCAATACGTAGAGGTCGGGCCCTGTTTCTGAAGAGCGAAGCGGGGCCCGTTTTTCCAAGAGAGAACTTGAGAAAGGAACCGCAAAGATGGCAAACATCACCGCTTCCATGGTCAAGGAACTGCGCGAAATGACCGGCGCAGGCATGATGGAGTGCAAGAAGGCCCTCGCCGAGGCCGACGGCGACATGGACGGCGCCGTTGACGTTCTGCGTACCCGTGGCCTTGCCGCTGTCGCCAAGAAGGCCGGCCGCGCCACCAACGAGGGCACCGTTATGGCTCTGGTTTCCGAGGACGGCAAGACGGGCGCTCTCGTCGAGCTCAACTGCGAGACCGACTTCGTGGGCATGAACGAGAAGTTCAAGGCTTACGCTGAGAAAATCGCTCGCGCCGCTGTTGCCAACAAGCCTGCCGATCTCGACGCCCTGAAGGCTTCCGAGGTTGACGGCGAGACCGTCGAGGCCGTTGTCGCCGACTGCATCCATGTGATGGGCGAGAACACCCAGCTCGCTCGTTTCGCCACGCTCGAGGCCGACGCTGTGTGCTCCTACATCCACATGGGCGGCAAGATTGGCGTTCTGGTTTCCTTCGCCACCGAGGGCGTTGACACCACCACTGCTGAGTTTGCTCAGTGCGGCCGCGACGTTGCCATGCAGGTCGCCGCTGTTGACCCCATCGCGACCTCTCGCGAAGATGTCGATCCTGCTGTTGTTGAACATGAGATGGGCATCTACAAGGCTCAGGCTGCCGAATCTGGCAAGCCCGAGGCTATCCAGGAAAAGATGGCTACCGGCCGTCTGCAGAAGTTCTACAAGGAGCAGTGCCTTGTTGAGCAGGCGTTCGTGAAGAATCCTGACCAGACTGTTGCCGAGTACGTCGACTCCGTTGCCAAGCAGCTCGGTGGCTCCATCAAGGTCACCGGTTTCAAGCGCTTCGCGCTTGGCGAGGCTGCCGAATAAACCGACGCCTTTACAATGCCGGCCTTCGGGCCGGCATTTTTTTGCGCAGATTACGGCCATGTGCGAGACCCGAAGGGCAAGGTGCCCGTGAGGGTTTCGCGCGGCGTCGACTGCGACAAACCCCTACTGCGTGTGCAGTGGGGGTTTTCTTGTTTCGGCCTTCGTCTCTTTAATGCTGCTTCTGTTCGTGCGACAATAATAGCTTGCATATACGCCGCCGATGCGTCGGGGGCGCAAACGATTGCGGAGGTAATCTTATGGCAAAAGAGAAAATCGTCGTCGAAGGCGGAACGCCGCTTGCGGGCGAGGTGCATATTTCGGGCGCGAAGAATTCGGCTCTCAAGCTTATCGCGGCTGCCCTTTTAGGCCAGGGCGAGAGCGCCATTCATAACGTGCCTCTTATTTCCGACATTGTGGTTATGTCGAAGGTCATCGAGACCCTAGGCGGCAGCGTTCGCCGCGATGGCCACACGCTGTATGTTGACACTGCTGGCGTTGATACATGGGAAACGCCGTATGAGCTCGTGTCGAAGATGCGCGCATCCATTTCGGTTCTTGGCCCCTTGGTGGCTCGTTTCGGCAAGGCTCGCGTTGCCATGCCGGGCGGTTGCAACTTGGGCGCTCGTAAAATCGATATGCATATGGTAGGCATGGAGGCGCTCGGTGTTCATTTCCATACCGATCACGGCTATATCGAAGCAAGCACGCCCAATGGGTTGCACGGCGCGTACGTCGCGCTCGATTTCCCCAGCGTGGGCGCCACGGAAAATACCATGATGTGCGCCGTGACGGCGAAGGGCCAAACCGTTATCGAAAACGCTGCTCGTGAGCCCGAAATCGAAGACCTTGCGAACATGCTCAATTCCATGGGCGCTCGCATTTCGGGCGCTGGCACGGCCGAAATCATCATCGACGGCGTGGAGCTTTCCGGCTTGCATCCGTGCGAGCATTCCACGGTCGGCGACCGCATTGAAGCGGGCACCTTCCTCGTGGGCGGTGCGCTTACGGGCGGTCCCGTTACCGTTCGTGGCATCGATCCGAGCTTCTTGCGCATGGCATTGATGAAGCTGTCCGCCATGGGCTGCTCGATCGATGTGGGCGATGACTCCATCACGGTTTCGCGTAAAGGTCCTCTTCTGCCTACCGATATTCAAACGCTGCCGCATCCTGGGTTTCCCACCGATTTGCAGGCGCAGTTCATGCTGCTTGCCTCTGTTGCAAACGGCAATTCCGTGATTACCGAGAATGTTTTCGAAAACCGCTTCATGTTCGCCGCTGAAATTGGCCGCATGGGCGCCGAGATCACCATTGAGGATCACCACGCGGTTGTCGAAGGCGTGCCTAGCTTGCAGGGCGCAAGCGTGAAGGCGACCGATTTGCGTTGCGGCGCTGCCTTGGTGCTTGCCGGCATTTTTGCTGAAGGCGAAACGCAGGTGCACAACATTTATCACATCGATCGCGGCTACGAAGACTACGTGGGAAAGCTCACGGGCCTGGGCGCGAACGTTCGTCGCGTTCCCGACGAAGACGATATCGACTGGTAGCGCAGGTGTTGCATGTCGCGTAAACCATCGAGTTACAACTACAAGCGACTGTCGAGCCGCGTGCGCGAATCGACGATCGAGACGCACGTGTCGGCGCCCCGCCCTTCAGTGGGGCATCGCAAGGGCGCGAATCAGCGCTATGCTCGCTCAGCGGTGCGCGGCGAAATCCATCAAGTGCTGCCGAACACCACGACGCGCGAGGACCGCTTTGCCTACGAGGCGCGCATGAACCGACGCTCGTATGTCGAGCGAAATGTTGCTGCGGGCCGAAGGCGCAAGATCGCGCTCGTGGCTGCGCTTGCGGTGCTTATCGTGATCGTCGCGTGCGTCGTCGCGTCGTTTGTTTTCGCGAACGGCATCAACTCGCGCCTCGTGCTCGACGATTCTTCGCTGAAATCGGCCCTCGTTGCCGATTCGGGTGAGGGAAAAGCGACCTATTCGCTGCTCTGCGCCGATTTTGATGATGGAGAAGATGGCGCATCGCCCGATTCGATTGTCGTTATGCGCACCGACCCTGAAGCGAATACCGCCTATGCGATTTCGCTTCCCTCGAACACTCGCGTGTCAACCGATGGTTCTTCGCGCACTTCGCTCGGCGAAATTCGCGCTTCCGAGGGCAGCGCGGGCCTGATTAGCGCGGTGAACAGCCTCTTGGGCATCAAGCTGTCCCATTATGCAACGATTGATGCGCAGAATTTCGCTCAGCTCGTTGACGAACTTGGCGGCATTGATGTCAATCTTCCCGAAGATATTGTCGATGCCCAGGCGGGCGATATGAGGCTTTCTGCAGGCGAGCAGGCTCTCAGCGGCGAGCAAGCGGTTTTCGCATGCCGAGCAGATGATTACGCCGTGAACGCTGAAGAGACGCGTGGCAAGATACAGGCGCTCGTGGCAGTGGCCCTTATGCAGAAGGCGACCTCGGTAGAGGGTGGGTTTGGCTACTATATGCGCATGGACGGACTTGCGAACCTCGTGCAAACCGACATGGATGTAAAGGCAATCGGAGCATTCCTCGAGAGCATTCGCTCCATTTCGACCGAGAATATGCAGGTTGCGGCTTTGCCTACGTATTCTGCGCAGTCGAGCGGTAAAACGTATCAAGTTCCTGCCGACGATGCGATTACGGAAATGATGAGTCGCATTCGCGCTGGCGAGACGCCGCAGGCCAATGCTGCCGACGTGTTGGGCTCTATCGATGCGGGCAGCTATACGGTTTCGGTTTACAACGGCGGCGACGTTGTGGGCGCGGCTTCCGAGGCGGCCGACATGTTGCGCCAGGTAGGTTTCAACGTGACCGATATAGGCAATACCTCCATGCAGGTGTACGACGAAACGCTCGTCGTGTACGGCGATGCCGATAAGGAAAACGCCGCTAATGCCGTGGTGGCCGCGCTTGGCATTGGCCGCACGCTGCAAGATACCGTGCATTATTCGTTCGACACAAATGTGTATGTGGTCATCGGCAAGGACTGGCGCACGGTGCTCGCCGCGCGCAACGAAACGGTCGATGAGGACGGCAACATCGTGCCTCTTTCGCAAAAGGGCGCATCGGCAACCTCGAGCGACGAATCGAATTCAAGCGCGTCGAGCGATTCTGACGTCGATGCGGAAGGTTCCGCTGCTGCCGCGAATAGCGCGGCGTAGTCGATAGACGAAACACAAGCACGCCCCGCCTTCGTGCGGGGCGAGTTTTTAGAAGGAGAGCCTCTATGACGCTCAACGACATTTACCACGCAATTGACCCCGTGGCGCTTTCTTTGGGGCCGCTGCAAATTCGTTGGTACGGACTGGCCTATGTCGCCGGCTTCATTTGCGCCTTTCTCGTTATTGCCAAACTTTCTCAGCGTTGGAAGATTCGCATTGACGACGACGCCTTTTTCACGGTGGTCTTCTGCGTGATTTTCGGCGTGATTCTTGGTGGTCGTTTGGGCTATGTGCTCGTATATGGCGACGGATACTACCTTCAGCACCCCGAGAAGATTCTTGCGTTCAACGAGGGCGGCATGAGTTTCCACGGGGGACTTGTGGGCGTGATCATTGGCGGCGTTATCGCGGCGAAAATCACGAAGATCCCGTTTCTCACGTTGGCCGATATGGGCGTTGTCGGCGTGCCTATCGGCCTGTTTTTCGGCCGCTGCGCGAACTTCATCAACGGTGAGCTGTGGGGCGCTCCCACCGATATGCCATGGGGCGTGGTGTTTGGAGGCGCTGCGGGCACGATGCCACGTCATCCCTCGCAGTTGTACGAAGCACTGCTTGAGGGCGTAGTGCTCTTTATTATTCTGTTCGCGCTCTCGCGTAAAACTCCGGCGCGTCCGCGTGGAACCTTCTTCGGAACGTTTTTGCTGTTCTATGGCTTGTTCCGCTTCACAATCGAGTTCATTCGCCAGCCCGATGCCCAAATTGGCTATCTTTTGGGAACCCATTGGTTCACTATGGGGCAAGCGCTTTCCATTCCGCTTATGGTTGCGGGCGTTGCTTTCCTTATATATGCGTGGAAAACGAAGAAACCCCAGATGGGCCTTCCTGATTCTGAGATAAGCCAGTCTTAGGACGTTTCCTGTTTTCGGCTACGACAAGGCGTCTAAAAACAGCGGTGCGAAACCAGGTTGGCAACGGTTTGCTCCAGCCATGCCCCAAGGATGCATAATGGAGGTGTTGAAGCTGCCTTTGCGGTAGCGCGACGCGGAATCCGTTTACGGGAAAAGGGGGAGTCATGGACATCAAACTGTACAAATGCGCTCACTGCGGAAACATCGCGATTAAGGTCGTCGATTCCGGCGTGCCCCTGGTGTGCTGCGGCGAGCCGATGGAAGAGCTCGTTGCAGGCGCTGTCGACGGCGCATTCGAGAAGCACGTGCCTGCCGTCGCGATCGATGGGTCGACCGTCAAGGTGCAGGTGGGCGAAGTCGAGCACCCGATGATGGATGCCCATTACATTCAGCTCATTGTGCTCGTGACCGAAAAAGGGTACCAGGTCGCGCCTCTCACACCGGCCGATAAGCCCGTGGCAACGTTTGCGCTTGCCGAAGGGGATGCGCCCGTCAAGGTCTACGAGCATTGCAACCTCCATGGCCTTTGGGTGAAAGAGCTTTAGCGGGCCGAACGCCCATGGCGTCACGGGAAGAAAAGCGAATGAAAAGAGGTTTCGTCGCAAGGCCCTTGACGTCTTACGATACAATGGCGCAGACAAGAACATCCGATGTGAGGAGCTTACTATGGCTATCGATAAAGACCAAGTCAGCCGCGTGCTCGACCTTATTCGCCCGGCGCTTCAGGCCGACGGCGGCGACGTTCAGCTGGTCGACGTTGACGAAGAGGGCGTTGTCACCGTTCAGCTGCATGGCGCATGCAACGGTTGCCCCATGAGCCAGATGACGCTCGCCAATGGCGTTGAGCGCATTCTGAAAGAGCACATCCCGGGCATCACCAAGGTCGTGTCTGCCTAACAGCGGGCACGCGCTATCGACGCTGCGCTGGGTTCTATCGACGCGCTTCAGGTTCAAGCTGCGGCTCGCGTATCGAATTTGCGCCGCTGTGCTTTCTTTCGAATCGCATTCGCCTAGAGCCTATGCTCGCTGACTTTTGGTGCGAAGCATGGTTTTTCCTTCGGAGGGCCACCGTATGGTGGCCTTCCGTTGTTTTTAGTGGCGCGCGGGCGTATCGCTTTGCGCTATCTGGGAAAATAAGCGGCAGAAGATTCGGCGGCATGGGCCGCTTATGGTAAAGAAGGGGGCCGAAATGGCGTTGCATTGTTGGGAAACGCGCGGTTGCGACGAAGAAATGGCAAGCCGCTGCCCGCATAATATCCCAGGCGAGCGTTGCCCGGGCGACTGCAAGTTCGCGGTGTGCGATCGTCCCACCCATGAAACCGCGTGGGGGCTCGATATGCTCGAAAATCCCGATGTCGATCGCGAAGTCGTGGTGAAGGAATTCTGCCTGACGTGCAAGTTCTTCATCGCGCATGGCCCAAAGGTCGGCTCTCCCGAATCAATCAAGGCGCGCGAGATCGTCGATGCGCGCCCCTATGCCGTGAAGCGAGGTTAGCGTATGCCAAAGGTGGCAATTATCGGCGGTGGCGCGGCGGGCATGGCGTGCGCTATCGCGGCGGCTCGAGAAGGGGCTGAAGCCCATGTGTATGAACGAGCCGATCGCGTTGGCAAGAAGCTGCTCGTGACAGGCAACGGCCGTTGCAACATGAGCAACACTGACATCATGAGCTCCGATTACAACGATCCCGAATTCGTGCAGGAAGCAATGAATGTGTTGCCGCCCGAATCGGTTATGGCCTTCTTCGAAGATTTGGGCGTGCTCGCGTTCGAGGAAGACGAAGGCCGCATTTACCCTTACAGCAACAAGGCCGCGACGGTTCTCGATATGCTGCGTTTGGGCATGAAGGAAGCTGGCGTTGTCGAGCATTGCGATCGCGAGGTTCGCGCGGTAGCGCCTCTTTCGCGCGGTGGTTGGGCGGTTGCTTTTGCCGACGATGCCGTTGAGGGCTTTGATGCGGTTGTGTGCGCTGTGGGCGGCAATCCCTCGCGCGCGCTTCTGCCGAGCGATATTGCGTTCCACGCATGCACGCCTGTGCTTGCGGCGCTGAAGACCGACACGACGAATATCAAGGCGCTTTCCGGCATTCGCGTTCGCGCGCGCGTGTATCTCGATGAAGAGCCCGAAGATTTGCGCGACGCCTGGCTCGATGTGGTCGACCCTGAATTTGAGGCGAGCTATCAGGGCCCCGAAGAGCGCGGCGAAGTGCTGTTCCGCGATTGGGGCATCTCCGGCATTGCCGTGTTCGATATGTCTCGTTATGTCGAGCCCGGTCAAATGGTATTTCTCGACCTTCTGCCCGATATGGAGCCGCAAGACAAGGTCGATTTTATTTGGGAGCAGTCCATGGCGCATCCGAGCCGTACCGCTGCCGAAGTGATGAGCGGCCTTTTGCCCTCTCGCGTGGCGCGCGCCGTGGTGGTTGCGGGCGGCTTGAATCCCGACGAGCCTATTATCGCCGAGCAGGAGGCCGTGGTTTTGGCCATGGTTTCTGAGTCGTTCGGGCTTTCCGTGCGCGGCATCGCCGACCCGAAGCAGGCGCAGGTTACGCGCGGCGGTTTCGCGACGGAATGCTTCGACGCGCATACCTTTGAATGCCGCGAGCACGCCGGTCTTTTCGCGTGCGGCGAGGCGCTTGACGTTGATGGTCGCTGCGGCGGCTACAACCTGCATTGGGCTTGGACGAGTGGCCTACTTGCGGGCGCTTCTGCGGCCCATGTCGAAGATGTTCCCGAGGGTTCTTTCGAGGGGCTTTCGCTGAGCTCGGTCGAAGGTTTGGCGCAACGCGCTCGTCGCTCAACGCTTTCGGGGCATGAAGGCGGTCGCGACCAGCGTTCGGGCGGCCAGCGCTCGTGCGGCAAAGGCGGCTTTCGTGTTGCCGGCAAACGCGGCGACGGCGCGCGCGGCGGCGAAAAGGGGCGCGATAGGGCGTCCCACGGCCAGGCGAGCGGTCGAGGTGCCGATGCGCGCGACCAGCGTGGCAAAGGCCAGAACAGTGGCCAGCGCGGCAAGGGTGGCCAGCGAAGCAATGCTGGCGTCACTCGTTCCAATGGCGGCAACAATGGCGGGAAAGGGCCCAACGGGCGCCCGAAGCTGAATCTAGGAAGGTAATTGATGCTCGAAGCAAGCAATGTGTACCTGCCGCTCGACGCGGCGCTTCCAAGCTGTGCCGGCATGGCTCAGGCGGAGCTTGCCCATGCGTTGGGCATTCGCTATGCAGATATCACTTCGTGGAAGTTCTCGAAACTTTCGGTTGATGCGCGTCGGAAAAACGACGTCCATTTCACGGCGTCGTTTGTTTTTGAAGTGGCCGACCAGGAAATCGAAGAAGCCTTGGCAGGCAAGCGAACAAAAACGAAAATCCAGGTCAAGCGCCATGTTCCCTATGAGGGCTATCGTGTTGGCGAATGGCTTGGGGGTGACGGCCGTCCCATCGTGGTGGGCATGGGCCCTGCGGGCTTGTTCGCGGCATGGGCTCTTGCGAAGTCGGGCGCGGCGCCCATCGTGCTCGAGCGCGGTGAAGACGTCGATGCGCGCGTGGCTTCCGTCGATTCTTTCAAAGAAGGCGGCGCTTTGAACCCTGAATCGAACGTGCAGTTCGGCGAGGGCGGCGCGGGCACGTTTTCCGACGGCAAGCTCACCACGAACATCAAGAATCCCCGTTGCCGCGACGTGCTGCATATTTTCGCGCAGGCGGGCGCCCCTGAAGAGATTCTTTGGGAAGGCAAGCCGCACATTGGTACCGACAAGCTCATGAATGTCGTGAAAACCATGCGCGAGCAAATTATTGCGTGGGGCGGCGAGGTGCGTTTCGGCGCTCGTTTTGAAGGCATGGAATTCGAAGACGGCCGCATTGTGGCGGTACGGGGCTCCCAGCGCCAAGAAGACGGAACGCGTGAGAAATTCGTTCTGCCGGCAAGCGATGTAGTTCTCGCGTGCGGCCATTCGGCGCGCGACGTGTTCGATCGCGTGCGCAATGCGGGTTTGCTCATGGAACGCAAGCCGTTTGCGGTGGGCGTGCGCATCGAGCATCCCCAGAAGCTCATCGATAAGGCGCAATACGGCAATGCGGCGGGCCATCCGGCGCTTGGCGCGGCCGACTACAAAATGGCGGTGCATTTGCGCAACGACCGCAGCGTGTACACGTTCTGCATGTGCCCGGGCGGCGAGGTAATGTGCTCGGCGTCTGAGCTGGGCGGCGTTGTAGTGAACGGCGCGAGCCGCCATGCTCGCAACGGGCGTAACGCGAATGCGGCATTGCTCGTGAACGTCGAAGACCGCGACTTGCGTGGCGATGACGTGTTGGCAGGTGTGAAGCTTCAGCGTCGCATGGAAACGGCAGCATATCGAGCGGCCGGCGAAAGCTATAAGGCGCCGGCTCAGCGCGTGGGCGATTTCATGGCTTCGGCAGGGAAGTTCAACCGCAGCCAGAGCGAGCATCGCTCGAGGCTCGAGGTCGAACCTACGTATGCTCGAGGTGTTGAGTGGGTCGATTTGAATCAGGTGCTGCCGCCCTTCGTGGCGCGCTCGCTGCATGCGGCGATTCCCTTGTTCAATGGGCGTATTCGCGGCTTCAGCGACTCGAATGCCGTGCTTACGGGCGTTGAAACGCGCAGTTCGAGCCCCGTTCGCATCGTGCGCGACAAGGCAACGTGCCAGGCGCTGTTCTCGCAAACGACCGATTGCGGCTTGAAGATCGCCGACGAGGCGGCTGGAGTTGCGGCGGCTTCTCGCACGGCGGAAGGCGAGCCCATCGCGGGCGGCTTTTACCCGTGCGGCGAGGGCGCGGGCTATGCAGGCGGCATTATGAGCGCCGCGGTCGATGGCCTTCGCGTGGCGGAAGCGATTATCGCTTCGTACGAATAGAGAAGAGAGAACGGACGGCTCGCAAGGGCCGTCCGTTTCGTTTCTACGCCAAATCGTTCGCGTCTCCCTGCCCGCCCTGAGAGGCCTTTCGGGGGCACGCTCGGCTACCGCTCGCGATGCTCGCTATGCGCCTCGCTGGCGGTGTTTCATATTGAAATGAAGATCATATTTGAACACCGACGCCCCCAAAGGCCTCTCAGGGCGGGCGGGGAGACGGCGGAAAACGCGCTTCCGATTCTCGGGAATTGTGCTGGGCGAATAGGTTTTGCTAGAGCGTCCAGCTCCGAGGGCATGCGCCAGGGCGTCTGCGTTCACACTCGTTCTTATTTTAAAGTGAAACGCAGCCAGCGAGGCGCATAGCGAGCGCAGCGAGCGGTAGCCGAGCGTGCCTAGGCGCATGCCCTCGGAGCTGGACGCTCGGCTGGCCGTTTTACGCCATTTCGCGAAGCAGGTTCACCATTTCGATGGCGCCCTGCGCGCACTCGGCTCCCTTGTTGCCCGCTTTCGTGCCAGCACGCTCAATCGCCTGCTCGATGGTGTCGGTGGTGAGCACGCCGAACATCACGGGGATGTCAGCGCCAAGGGCGACGTTCGCCACGCCCTTGGAAACCTCGGAGCATACGAAGTCGTAGTGGCTCGTGGCTCCGCGAATCACAGCACCCAGGGTGATGACGGCGTCGTATTTGCCGCTTTCCGCCATGCGCTTTGCTGTCAGCGGAATCTCGAAAGCGCCTGGCACCCATGCCAGGGCGATGTCCTCATCGGCAACGCCATGGCGCACGAGTGCATCCTGCGCTCCCGAGACGAGCTTCGAGACGATGAATTCGTTGAAGCGGGCGGCGACGATGCCGATTTTGATGTCTTCCGATACGACTTTTCCTTCGTAGAGTTTCATGATGCGGTGCCTTTCTTTGCGGTTGCTTGCTTGTGGGTTCTTCGGCAATTACACAGTGAGCATGTGGCCCATGCGGTCGCGTTTCGTCTCCAGATAACGTTTGTCGCACTCCGTGGGGGCGATTTCGATGGGTACGCGCTCGGCGATGGTGAGGCCGTAGCCCGAAAGCTGGTAGAGCTTGTCGGGGTTATTGGTGAGCAGTCGCATGCTCTTCACGCCGAGGTCGCGCAAGATTTGGGCGCCGATGTAGTACTCGCGCGCATCGGCGGGGAATCCAAGCGCGAGATTCGCGTCGAGCGTGTCCATGCCCTGGTCCTGCAGCTCGTAGGCGCGCAGCTTGTTCAGAAGGCCAATGCCGCGGCCTTCCTGGCGCATGTATAAAACAATGCCACGTCCCTCTTGTTCGATCTGGCGCATGCTCGCGGCGAGCTGCTCGCCGCAGTCGCAGCGCAGCGAGCCGAATGCATCGCCCGTGAGGCATTCCGAATGCACGCGCACGAGCACGTTTTCCCCGTCGCCAATATCGCCTTTCACAAGCGCCACATGGTGTTCGCCGTTGAGTGTGTTGCGGAAGCCGTGTGCGACGAACGTGCCGTATGCGGTTGGCATTTTGGCTGCCGCGACGGGCTCGACCAGGTGGTCGTGCGTTTTGCGGTATTCTTGCAGGTCTTTGATCGTGATGAACGCCAAGCCCCATTCTTTGGCTTTTTCAGCGAGCTCGCTTGCGCGCATCATGGTGCCGTCGTCGCGCATGATTTCGCAGCACAGGCCGCACTGCTCAAGGCCGGCGAGGCGGCACAGATCGACGGTCGCTTCGGTGTGTCCATTGCGCTCGAGCACGCCGCCCGTTTTGGCGAGCAGGGGGAACATGTGTCCCGGACGGCGGAAATCTTGCGGCTGGGCGTCGGGGTCGACGCACTTCATGGCCGTAATCGATCGCTCGGCGGCGGAAATGCCCGTGGTCGTGTCGACGTGGTCGATTGATACGGTGAAGGCCGTTTCGTGGTTGTCGGTATTGCGGGCGACCATCTGCGGCAGGGCGAGCTTGGCGATGTACTCGTCGTTCATGGGCATGCAAATGAGGCCTTTGGCGTGGGTTGCCATGAAGTTGATGTTCTCGGTGGTGGCGAATTGCGCCGCGCAAATGAGGTCGCCTTCGTTTTCGCGCTCGGGGTCGTCGGTGCACATGATGAGGCGGCCGGCGCGCAGCTCATCGAGCGCGTGTTCGATGGTGGAGTATTCGATCATGGGAGGTTCCTTTCGGTATGCCGAAGCGGTGTGTCGGGTTTAGAAGAAGCCGTTGCTTGCAAGGAAGTCGGTGGTGAGCGTCGATTGCGCTTTGCTCGCGCAATCGGACGTGTGCGGTTTAGTGACGGGGCTTGCGCGGCCCGAGGAAAGAAGCCTTTCGACATATTTGCCGATGATGTCGCATTCCAAATTCACGATGTCTCCCGCCCGCTTACGCCCAAGCGCGGTTACGTCGGCGGTGTGGGGAATCATCGAAATCGAGAAGCCGTTTTCGGAAACGCGCGCCACGGTGAGGCTGACGCCGTCAATGGCGATGGAGCCTTTTTCAACGACGTAGCGGGTGATGGCTTCGGGCGCCTCGATGTCGTACCACACGGCAACGTCGTCGCGCCGCGTGGAGGTGATGCGCCCCGTACCGTCGATGTGCCCCGACACGATGTGTCCGCCGAAACGGCCATTGGCCGGCATGGCGCGCTCGAGGTTCACGGCGCTGCCAGCGCTCAGCGCTCCGAGCGACGATCGCCGCAGCGTTTCGTGCATCACGTCGGCGCAAAAGCCCGCATCGTCTACGCGCGTTGCGGTGAGGCATACGCCATTGGTGGCGATGCTGTCGCCAATGCGTACGCCTTGCATAATCGCCGGCGCTTCGATGGAGAGCACCGAGCTTGCCGCGCCGCGTTTGATGGAACGCACGCGGCCCACGGTTTCGACTAGTCCTGTGAACATGCGTCCTCCTTTGGCGCGGCGTTTGCGATTTCGCCGTCATGTGCGGTTGTCGCATGCTCTGGCGCGGCGTTTTCGGCGGCTACGACGTCCCCTTCGATGAGCACGTCATCGCCGAGCCTCTCGACGGTGGTTGCGGAAAGCGTCCATGCTTGATCGGGCGTTTCGACTCCCGTGCCGCCAAGCGGGGAAGGCGCGCCGACGCCTGCGAAAATTTTCGGCGCAATAAACGCCTGCACGTGGTTTACGATGCCGGCCTCGAGGGCGCATGCGGCGAGCGTGGCGCCGCCTTCGATGAATACGCTGTCGATGCCGCGTTTTCCAAGGGCGGCCATAAGCTGCCGCAAATCGATGCGTCCGTCGTGCTCGGGAACGCGCACGATTTCGCAGCCTGTCTCCTCGAGCTTTGAGGCGCGCTCGCCTGATGCGTTGGGAGCGCACGCGATAATCGTTGCCACGTTGCGGGCAGATTGGGCGATTGCGGAAGTTATGGGGGTGCGAAGGCGCGAGTCGCATATAACGCGCAAGGGGTTTCGTCCGCCTTCGATTCGGCAGGTGAGTTGCGGGTCATCGGCGAGCACGGTGCCGATGCCGACCATGATGGCGGCGTGCCTCAGGCGTTCGGCATGCACGCGTTCTCGTGCAGCAGGGCCGGTAATCCAGCGCGATGCGCCGGTTTTCGTGGCGATTTTGCCATCGAGCGTCATGGCGTACTTCAACGTGACGTAAGGCGTGCGATGCGTGATGAAGTGGAAGAAGATGGGGTTGAGGGCGTCGCATTCCGCTTGCGCGACGCCCTCGTCGACTGTGATGCCAGCTGCGCGAAGTTGTTCGCAGCCTCGTCCTGCGACAAGCGGATTGGGGTCGGCCGACCCTACGACGACGCGTGCGATGCCCGACGCGATGACGGCTTCGGTGCACGGGGGCTGCTTGCCGGTGTGGCAGCATGGTTCGAGGGTTACGTAGAGGGTCGCGCCTTCGGGCGAGATGTTTCGAGCTCGGCAGTTGGCAAGAGCGGCGCGCTCCGCATGAAGATCGCCGCAGCGTGCGTGCCAGCCTTCCGCGATAATTTCGCCATCGCGCACGAGCACGGCTCCTACGAGCGGATTGGGATTCGTGAATCCCGTGCCGCGGCGCGCGAGCTCAATAGCTCGGCGCATGTATTCGATATCGGCTTCGCTGTGTGCCACGGTTGCCTCCTGCTTATGCCTCGTATCAGGGCGTTTGCAGAAGGAAGGAGGTTGCGGCTTGCGATTTCCGCCATGCGAGCACTGATGCGCATGATGTCGAAATCGGTGGCCGATCGACTTGCGTGGGCTTGGAGCGGGTGGGCGATGGACGCCCGGCGTCGCTCGGCTCTCGCGAGTCCAAACTCCCGAAATCCCGCCAATACAAAAAGCCCTGAAACGCGAACGTTTCAGGGCTTGTAAATGCACTGGTGCGCGGCATGCTGCCGCGTGGTGCAATCTTCTTTCATCCAGACTGTACTGTCGGCTTCGGAGTTCCACCGAATCAACCTTGCGGTTCGTGGGCTGTAACCACCGGTGGGGAATTTCACCCCGCCCTGAAGATTGGTATTTCGTTGGCAGGGACTATACCGCTGCGCTTTTTGCGGTGTCAATAAGAAATCCGAAAAAGTTTGCGAGAGGTGTTAAGTGCTGAGGTGTTAAGTGCTCGTAGCGTTTAACAGGTGCAGCATCTGGCGGTGCGTTTTCGGCGAACTTCGGCGCGCCTGCGCCAATGCCGCTACAATGATTTGCGAATGTTGAACAGTTGGTTGCGCGCTTGAAGACGTGCCCTTAGAAGAAGTGGACGCACCCTCGATAAGGAGGTTCGTATGCCCGAACAGAAATGGATGCCGAGTCAGGTGCTTCTCGATACGTTTTGTGAAATCGTTGGTACCGAAAATGTGAGCGTCGGCGAGCCTATGGCCGCGCATGTAACGTTTCGCATTGGCGGCCCTGCGGCGGTCATGGTGTCGCCTCAGTCGCCCGAACAGGTTGCCGAGGTGGTTCGCGCATGCGGTGCTGCCGAAGCCCCGATGCGCGTCATTGGCTTGGGAAGCGATTTGCTTATTGCCGATGGGGGCCTCGCATGCGTCGTAATGCGTTTGGCGGAAAATTTGAATGCGGTTCGCGTTGAAGGCAATCGCGTGATCGCGCAGGCGGGCGCCACTAATTTGTCGGTTGCCGAAGCTGCGTGCGCGGCGGGCCTTGCGGGCTACGAATTCGCCGAGGGCATTCCGGGAACCATTGGCGGTGCCGCCATTATGAACGCTGGCGCCTATGTGGGCGATTTTTCTACGGCGGCCGTGTCTCTGAAATGCGTCTCGCCCGAAGGCGAAATCGTTGAAGTAACGCGTGAACAGGCACAATGGGGCTATCGCCATTCTATGATGGCCGATGCGGGCTATGTGGTGGTTGAGGCCACGCTCGAGCTTACGTCCGATGCGCAAGCCGAAATTCAGGCGCGCATGGATGATTTCCACACGCGTCGCGTAGAAAAGCAGCCGCTTGAAATGCCGAGCGCCGGCTCGACCTTCAAGCGCCCCGAGGGCTATTTCGCAGGCAAGCTCATTCAAGATGCCGGCCTGCGTGGCTATAAAGTCGGCGGCGCGCAGGTGTCAGAAAAGCATACAGGGTTTGTGGTTAATGCCGGGGGTGCCACCGCTGCCGACGTGTGCCAGCTCATTGCCGATGTGCAAGCGCGCGTGAAAGAAGAATTCGGGGTTGAACTTGAGCCCGAAGTGAAGATGTGGGGTTTCTAGAGCGAAACTGCTTTTGTACGAAAAGGGTGTCGCAGCAAAACGGCCAGGCAAACAAGCCTGGCCGTTTTTACTTTTGAAGTCTTCAAGCACGTTTCGGCCGTCCTCTCGAAAGTATCAGATGCACGTGTGATGACACAGCCTTGATCGCCGGCCCTTTTGGCGAATGAGTCTATCGTCCAACCAGAAATTTTAGAACGTCGACTTGCTCGGGCGTAAGCCGCAAGCCCTTTGCGACGAAGTTCGTGAAGCTGCCGTATTGCGTTTCGGCTTCGTCGAAAAATGCCTTCAGGTAGCTCGGGCGCGCTTCTAGAAACGACATTAAAATGGCGTGCTCGTGGGGCGTCATGCCATGCGAAAGCTGTGCTACTTCTTCCCGAATCGCCTTTGCGTTGGTTTCGTTTGCCGCCAGGTAATCGGCCTCGATGAAATCGTGTGGAAAGTCGGCGATACGCAGCAGCGTGGCGCACAGCACGCCCGTGCGGTCTTTTCCGTTCACGCAGTGGACGAGTGCCGGGGTTCCTTCCGATGCCATGGAGCGTAGCGCCTTGCCGATGAGCGGGTATTCATGGGCGTAGCGGCGATAGTTCGCTCTCATGCGGGTTTCGGGTTCGCCATATTTTTCAATTACGCCTGCTATCAGGCGTTTGTTTACATCTTTCCGACGATGTTCCATATTGGGAACAAGCGCCACGGTTTTCGTGCCTACGAGGTAGGGTTGGGGGTGCGCGGCGATTTCAAACTCGTTGCGAATGTCGTATACGGTGCGAATGTCCAGGGCACTCGTAAGGAAATCTGCTTCAGTTGCTGTGATGCCGAACAGCTCGCCCGAACGGTACAGTTTGGAGGCGCCCCAGCGTTGCTCGCCAATGGGGCGCAGATGGAAGCCGCCGAAGGGAAGAGAGGCTGCGGCAGCGCGCGTCTTAGTCGTGCTGCCGGTGTCGGTCTCCTGCGCGATTTGATTCTTGTTTCGGCGCTGCCTTGAATTATTCTCGGGCATTCGGACTGGCTGCTGGGCGCTTCCGTTCGGGTTGTGGTATTGCTCGGAGCACGTTGCTGTGTCGTTTTCGAAGACTTGGAACGCGTATCCCGAAACCAGGGTGCTGGTTTCGCCGGTGCCGCTTACCGTGCGCACGCTCAATAAATAGTGGCCTGCCTTCCGCGGTGTGTACGTGAACCTCCAGCGCACGCCGCGATCGGCCGAGGTTCCCGGCGTGGCATATTCCGTCCAGTGCACGCCGCCGTCGAGCGAGAATTGTACGGCGGCAATGCTGTGCTCGAAATCGTCCACCCATCCAAAAAAACCAACGGCACGCCCCACGAAATAGGGCGGTTCGACCGATATTTCGAGATTTGGATTGGGCATGCGACACCTTTGGACGAGGGTTCTTATCGAGTATTGCAACGTTGCGGCAGGATTCCTATCGGGCATTGCGTAGGCGAGCATTGTTGCTAAGGCGCGTCGCAGCCTTTCGGTTGCTGGGCATGCGCGCTTGGGTTGCGATTTCGTCGATTGTCGGCGCTATTCTTTCTCTATCTCCTTTAAAAGCTCGTCGTGCGAATGAACGTCGATCTTGGTGTAAATGCCCTGCACATAAGTGCGTATGGTTGCGACGGACAACACCAAATCGTTGCTGATTTCTTTCGGCCGCTTGTTTTGCGCCAGGAGCTCAAGGGTTTGCGCTTCGCGCTCGGTGAGTTGGAACTCTTTGGCAAGTTGCAGGCATCTCTCGTGCAATTTGCGGTCGAAGCGGCTCTTCGGATCCTCCTTGGGCAAAATGCCCCACACCGTTTTGGCGTATTTTTCGCCGTTCGTGTTAAAAGTGACGAGGAACAGCAGGATAAACGCGATAATCCCCACGCAGCTGATAAGCTCGTTCGAAAGCAGGCAGGTTTCGTGTGCAATGCCGCCTGCGATGTTTCCCGCTAAAAAACCGCTGGAGCGGGCGAAAAATGCGTGCGCGAAAACGCTTGTCGCGTCGGCGTGCAGTGTTTTGCATATAACGATGCAGCCGAGCGCAATAATCATGTCGAAGTAATACAGCGCGGTTTCGGAACAGGTAATGGAAAGCAGATATCCTTGCGCCTGTGTAAAAGGGATAAGCAACCCCGCGAGCACTGCCAGTGGAAATACCAGACGGTAGAACTTGTTCCAAATCACGGAAGTGACGAGTGGGCCAGAGGAAAAAGAAGAGATAAGAAGCGCCGTGGCAAGCCCCGCGCCGAGCAGGTTTGAGCTTATGCGAATGACGGGGGCCGTTACGCCGAACGATGCGGGTGTGGGCAGCCCAAGGGGAATAACGTGGTAGAACCCGAAAGCGGCGCCATACGTGAACACGACAACCCAAACAAGAAACCATGGTTGTATGAGCGCGCGTTGCGAGTTGCTGGAATTCTCGACATCGAGTTGCGCGCCATACGCGGCGGATTCCGTTTCGAGCGGCGCATTGGCTGCCTGGTGTTGAAAAAATCGCAAACCGCATACCAGCCCGACGCAAAGAAGGCCCATGTGAGACATCGTCGTTGCGGCAAGGGGCGCCGTTTCCAGCGCTCCGAACACGCCCTGCGCGATAAATGCAGGAATTCCGATGCATAGCGAGATACAGATGAGAACCGCGCTCTTTGGGAGGGGCGCGGCATAGTGCAACATGGTCGCGATAAAAAGCGCGGAAAGAGCCGCTATGGGAATTTGGAGCGCAACGATGACGGGCTCGGCATGGAACGCGAATGCCGCGTAGAAGATAGCGAAAAGGCCGATTTGTGATAGAAAGAACGCACCCAACGCGCGAGTGCCGCGCAGGTGCGATACGCTTGCTCGCTTTATGAATGCTGCGGTTCCGAAGCCCGCGGCAAGGCCAACGGCGTGCGCCGCGCATGAAAACGCCCGGATATTGAAAACGGCGCCAAACGCGACGGTCATATCAAGAAAGCGGCTGGCATATTCGTGTGCAATGGAGGAAGAACTGGCGATGCATATGAGTGTTGCCACCAAAAGCGCCACGTCGCCGCTTGATTTTTTCATTTCAACAGTATCCATGGCGCTTTCCCCCTTCTGGAACCGCCGTTATTCCGTGGCAAGTTCGCTTGCATCGAGTTCTTCCACCGAAGCGCTTCCGCAATCGACCGCAAACAGGAGTGCGGGCGTATTGTCGGGCTTGTTCTTCCCGTTGCCGAACAGAGATGCCAAGTTGTCGCTCTCGTTCAGCGAAAAGAACCATTTCATGGCGTCGTGCGTTGGGTCTTCGTCGCCTTTGATGTAGGTCATAAGGAAAATGCGCGCGGTGCATATCTCGTCATCGCCGTCCATCGATTCGACAATTGTATTCCAGGCATCGTCGGCATCGATTCTAATTGCCGATGCATCGGGAATGGCGTCAAAATCCTGGGGCGATATTGACATGGGGCCGCTGTCTGCCACAGTGGCTTGTCCGTCGGAGACGAACACCGTGTAGGCATAGGCCCTGTCTAAAGAGTAGAACAAATACATCCACTGCGACGGCGCGTCTTCGGAAGAATACGACGAGCTGCGAATGGCGAGCAATTTCGCATCGGCAGCCTTGTCGTGTGCGGCTTCCAATGCCGCTTGGTAGGTTTCGCCCATTGCTTCGTTTACGGAAATTTTCGACGCACTGCTTTTCGCCGCCGAGCCGGCGCAAGCGCACAAAGCCGTCGCGAGACACAATGCTGCGACTGTTGCGACGATGCGTCCAAGGGCAATGCGGGGCCTTACGGATTCGGTCTTAAAGTGCTTCATGGTTTCCCCTTCTCATTTCAACATTCAACAACGTAAAAGCGATGGTAATGAAGCTCCCGACAAGGCACTTCATCAAAAGTTGATGAAGTGCCTTCTATGCGCCGAAAAACATTGGGCAAGAGTTGCCGATGCGCCAAAACCGCCCGAACCATACGATTTCCAACGTACGTGGCAGCGCGCAGAGCAGCTGCGCGTGCGGTGGAAATCGCTGGGTTGCGCTTCCAGCGATAGGCGACTTAAGGAAGGAGAAAGGGATGAAAGTCGAAGAATCTAAAGTAAAGAAGCGCTTCATGGCGTGCGCGGTAATGTTGACTGCAGTCGCAATGGTGGGCGCGGTGTGCTGGGGGTGTTCGCCGAAGGCGACGAGCGACACTTCGTCTTCGGGGCAGCGAAGCGTTTCCGAAGAGAAGCAGGCGAGCATTGATGCGTCGGCGTACCCGGATTTCACCGACAACGATTCGGGTATGTTCCCCGATAATTACACCAATACCGACATGCTGAATGCTGGCAATCGCGGATGTAACTCGTGCCACAGCGATTTATTCGACGTGATGCAACTTAAGGGCGGCAATAACCACATTCTGGTTAAGACTGGCTATGACAAGAATTTGACATACAAAGATTGCGAGCCGTGCCATCGTGGGCATACAACGCTTACGGGCCCGTATCTGGGCGATTTGATTCATGCGAGCCACTACAGCAATGACACCTTCGTGAATGATAACGGCAACTGTTGGAGCTGCCATGCGGTAAATTCCGATGGCTCCCAAGGGGATTACCAGTTCATGCTGTGGGACGATTTCTATGAGAGCGGCGCGGTCGGCGGCTATGTGTGGGCCGATTCCGATGTGAGCGTACGCGATTGGACCGCTTCGCGCGGCGCGCAGGGCGGCTACCTTACCGAGGTTTCGCTGGATTCCACCCCGACGGTTGACGTTTCGTTCGATCAGAAGACGACCGACCACGACGACGTGTTCGTCGTGAACAACTGGGGCCGCGAGATTACCGAAAAGAACGGCGAAACTTTCGACTTCGATGAGGTGTGCAACGAGAACAACGCGGTAAGCATCACCGGCGTGAACAATCCGAAGTCGTTCACGAAAGCTGAGCTCCAGGCCATGCCTCAAACTGAGTTCACCATGCATCTGGCATGCGCGACCAATGGCCAGGGTGGCTCGCTGGTATCGAACATCCCCATGACGGGCGTTTCCATGGAATACATCATCGACCAGTGCGGCGGTTTGGTTGATGGGAACAATGCGGTGAATGCCACGGCGTATGATGGCTGGTCGTCGTTCGTGATGCCGCTTGTTTCGAGCATCTATACCCAAGACGCGTATTTGGTGACGCAATACTACGGCGAAGATTTGACCCAGGACGACGGTGCTCCCATCGTGCTGGTTGCCAAGGGCGAGCCTGGTGCGCGCCAGGTGAAGCATGTGAAGTCGATCGATTTCTGCCAGTCTGATGCGCCGTTCAACGACACGGCCATGGCCATGTCCGATGAACCTTCGCCGAGCTACGCCATCAATGGCATGTGGTTCCAGAACAATGGCAACACCTACAAGATTGGCGAAAAGGTCGACCTGTCGGGCGCAGTGTATAGCTGGAACAGGGTGCAGGGCAACTTGGCCAGCGTGAAGTTCAGCTTCGATATGGGGCAGAATTGGACCGAATATCAGGTGTCAGACGTGCTGTCCGGCTTCGATCCGACCCAGTGGATTTCTTACGACCTTAGCTGGACTCCTAAGAAGGCAGGAACGTACGAAATCAAGATGAGTGCGACCGACGACCAGGGCAACGAGATGAAAGAACCGGTGACGCTGTTCGTGAAGGTTGAAGAGTAGGAGGCATGGCAATGGAAACCAAGAAAACTGCGGTTGTACTCGCGACTGTAGCCACCATGGCGGTGGCGCCGGGCGCGGCGTTTGCGGCGGGTGCTCAGGCCGATAGCTCCACTGTAACGAGCGATGCTGCGAACGGCGCCGTGCTTACGCAAACCGTTGGCGCGAATTGGGCGACGCCGATTGTCCAGGAGCAAACGGTCGAGGGTGCGTTCTCGTTCAGCCAGGCGACGGTGACTCCCATCGAGAAGATTCGTTCGGTATTCCAGAAGGCTGTCGCGGCGCTGTGCGGTGCCGATGACGAGCTCACGGTTGCCAATGCGGCCGACTGGAGCATTACGGTGAGCGGCGACGTGCAGGCGGGCTATTCGGCAACACTTGGCGAACTTGCCCAAGATGACGAGAACACCACTATCATGGGATGTGCGTGCGTGTCGAACGGCGCGGGCGGACCGGCGGCTATCAATGCCCAGGTCACGGGAATCCCGCTTGCGGGCATTATCAAGGCCGCGCAGCCCAATGCCGACGCCAACACCGTGACGTTCGTTTCGGAGGATGGCTATAACGTGTCGCTTCCGCTGGATTACGTGCTGGCGCGTCATTCGGTGATCAGCTACGAAATAAATGGCGAAACCCTGTCGTCTTCAGTGGGCGGCACGAACCAATTGTGGATTGATTCTGCTGCTGCGAAATATTTCACGCGCAACATCGTGGAGATTCGCGTGACGCATGAAGACGTGGTTCCGGCTGCTCCCGGCAGCGAACAGGCGGTTGATGGCGAATACGTGAACAGGCCGAATGTCGGTATTGCTGACGTTCGATAGATAGTGTCATTCAGGGAGGACTGCAATGTTGAAAACGCAAAAGGGAAGCGTCGGCGTACCAATGACGTTTTCCGGATACGCCCACGATTACGACAAGGCGATTGTCGCAGTGCAGTTCTCCCTCGACGGTGGAGCCCATTGGACCGAGCACGCAACGCCCGGCGCGACAAGCGATAGGCTCGTGCAATGGGAATTTGAATTCATTCCGAAGCGCGCGGGGGAGTACCGCTTGCTTGTTCGCAGCGTGAACGAGCAAGGACAGGCGAGTCCCACGCCAGACGGAGTTTCGTTCGTCGTAGAAGAATAGGTCCCTCCCACGAAGGGCTGCCGCCGATTCGTTTCGGCGGCAGCCCTTTTTTATGCTCGGAATTCTGTGCTTGAGACTGTTGGAGGTGTGGCTTATGCCTGCGTTTTCCTATTTTGCAGAGCTTCTGCAATCTTGCGCACGATGGCGACTGCCGCCACGCCGCAAACGGTGCCCACCACGGCGCCGAACAGCACGTCGGTGGGGTTGTGCACGCACAAATACAGGCGCGAGAACCCGATGATGCACGCCGCGCCCGCCGCAACGGGTTTCAGCCAGCGGTGCGCAAGCGGCGTCAGGCACAGCACGGTGGCTGCGGCGAACGATGATGCTGTGTGCCCTGAAGGGCACGAATAGCTGTCGGGCAGCGTAACCAGCGTGGTGGCAAGCGAGGGGTCTAACAAAAACGGACGCGGACGTGCGATCAAATGCTTCAAACCAATTTCGCCGAACAGCACTACCAATGCGATGGCGGTCAGAATGGCGAACCCGTAGGTGCGGTGTTTGCCCGCGGCAATCATCGTCACAGCAAGCAGGACCCATACGGCTCCGTATTCACCAGCCGTGGTGAAAGAGACCATGAATGTGTCCAAGGCGGGGCTTGCTGTCCCTTGAATGGTGTGCAGAATGGACAAATCTGCGTTCTGTATCATTTCAATCATCATGTCTCCAAGCATACGCGAGATGCTTGGAGGAAACTTTGCGACGATTTGACAAACAGGCAACGCCTGCAACGAAAACGCGAGGTTATCACAGGTGAGGCAGGTGGGGCAGGCGGGCAGGAGAGCCGGCGGGCAGTGAGATAGGCGGATGCATGGAGCGCAACGAGCCTGCCCCATGCATCAATGAAGACCTACAAGTCCAGCGTTTCGATGACTTCTTTCATCGTTTTCGCCGATTCATGCAGCTGGGCGAGCTCTTGCGCGTTGAACGGTGCGGGCACTTTGTACTCGACGCCGCCGCGGCCCACGATGGCGGGCATGGAAAGCACCACGTCGTCCAGCCCATATTCGCCATTCTGGTAATTCGATACGGGAATGATGGTCTTCTCATCGCGCGCAATGGCTTCGCAAATACGCTTCACCGTCATCGCGATGCCGTAATACGTCGCATGCTTTTTTTCGATGATTTCGTATGCGGAGTTCTTTACATCTTCCGCGATGCGCTTCATGGCCGCTTCGTGGTCGTAGTGGCCGCGAAGCTCGCAGAAATCGTGAATCGGAATGCCCGAGATGTTCGCGGTCGACCATACGGCGACCTCGGAATCGCCGTGCTCGCCCACGATGCGCGCATGCACGTTGCGCGGGTCGACGCTCAGGTGCTCGCCGAGGATGTATTTGAAGCGCGCCGAGTCGAGCACGGTGCCGCTGCCGAGAACGCGGGTCGCTGGCATGCCTGAAAGCTTCAGCGTGACGTACGTCAGAATATCGACCGGGTTGCTGACCACCAAAATGATGCCCTGGTAATTGCGCTCGCTGATCTGGGGAATGATTGTCTTGAAAATGGCGACGTTCTTTTGGACCAGGTCAAGACGCGTTTCGCCGGGCTTCTGATTCGCGCCGGCGGTAATCACGATAATCGCGGCGTCGTCGATGTCGTTGTAATCGCCCGCGTAGATTTTGCAGGGGTGGGCGAACGGCATGCCGTGGCTAATGTCGAGTGCCTCGCCTTCGGCGCGGTTTCGGTCGACATCGACGAGCACGATTTCGCTGAACAGGCCGCCCTGCATGAGCGCGAATGCGCTTGACGATCCTACGAACCCGCATCCGATAATGGCAACTTTGCGATCATTGATTGGCTTGGACATGCGCGACCCTTTCTGTCCTGTGTGGTGCGAAGCGTTTTGGGCAATTATATGCGCGTGCGGTCGCTTATCGCCGGCGAGCGGCGCAAATATGGAGACGCCGTGGTGTAGGCCTTTCCTCGTTCTGAAATCATGCGGGATAGGGGATTTGCGTGATTGAGGGAAGAGCTCGTTGTGGGTGCAGCTCAAGTTGGAATCGTTTTTCTTTCGCAAAATCATCGGATTCAGTTCCATTATTTGGGGATTTTCCGACCCTCTTCACAAACCGCAAGTCACCCTTGCGTTACTCGATTGTCGTGCGTGAAGATACCCTACGTTAACGAAAAGCAGGAGATGTTGAACGTGGGCGAAAACGGCAAGGCGAGCATGGCGCTCGATGCGCTCGAGGTGGGCGCGTGCGCGATAATCGATGGGGTCAATGGGTCGGGCGAGCTGCGGCGCCATTTGCTCGATATGGGGCTAACGCCTGGTGTCGGCGTGCGGTTGCGCAAAGTGGCGCCCATGGGCGACCCGTTGCAAGTTGAGCTGCGTGGCTACGAGCTTACCCTGCGCGTTTCCGATGCCCAACAGGTGGCGATAACGCCCGTCGACGAGCTCCCCGCGCCTTCGTATGGTGCCGCGTCCATTGCGCCGGTGGTTGCCGCCGGGCATCCGGGCATTGGTGAGGCGGGTGCTGCGGGCGACGAAGGCGTTCGCAATGTGGGTGAGCCCATCGCGAAGGGACAACCTATAACGTTCGCCTTGGCGGGCAACCAGAACTGCGGCAAAACTACGCTCTTCAACCAGCTCACGGGCGCGAACCAGCACGTGGGCAATTTCCCGGGTGTGACGGTCGACAAAAAGGAAGGCCAGCTGCGGCGCCATCCCGAGGCGACCGTGGTCGACCTTCCGGGCGTCTATTCGCTGTCGCCGTATTCGAATGAGGAAGTCGTTACGCGCGATTTTCTTATCGACGATGCGCCCACAGCCATTATCAACATCGTTGACGCGACCAATATCGAGCGAAACCTCTATCTTACGCTGCAGCTCATGGAGCTCAATATTCCCATGGTGCTTGCGCTGAACATGATGGACGAGCTTCGCGCCAATGGCGGTTCGGTGCGCATCAACGAACTTGAGGCCGCGCTCGGCATTCCCGTGGTGCCCATTTCCGCGGTAAAGAATGAAGGCATCGACGAGCTCGTCGATCATGCGATGCATGTCGCGCTGAATCGAGAGGTGCCCAAACGCGTCGATTTTTGTCCGGCCGACACGGCTGAGGGCGATCCACTTGGCGAGGTGCACCGTTGCATTCATGCGCTCATGCACGTGCTTGAGCCGGCGGCGCGCAAGGCGGGGCTGCCGCTTCGATTTGCCGCGACGAAAATGGTCGAGGGTGACCCGCTTATCGAGCGTTCGCTTGCGCTGCCTGCTGCGGAAAATGCTGCGTTGAATCAGCTCGTAGACGCGCTCGAACGTGAAGGCGGACTCGATCGCGAGGCCGCGATGGCCAATATGCGGTTCTCGTTCATCGAGCGCCTGTGCGCCACTACAGTAGTGCGCCCGCATGAAAGCCGTGAACATAAGCGCTCGGTTGCCGCGGACCGCATTCTTACGGGGCGATTCACGGCCATTCCGTGCTTCATTTTGATTATGGCATTCGTATTCCTTATGACATTCAGCTGGCTTGGAGCATTTTTGTCCGATTGGCTCCAGCAGGGCATCGATGTGGCGATTGCCGCGATTGGCGACGCACTTGCGGCGGCCGAGGTGGCGCCCATGTTGTGCTCACTTGTGACCGATGGTGTGTGCGGTGGCGTGGGCGCTGTTATCGGCTTTCTGCCGACGATTGTCACGCTGTTTTTCTTCCTGTCGATTTTGGAAGACTCGGGCTACATGGCCCGCGTGGCGTTCGTGATGGACAAGCCGTTGCGCCGCCTGGGCCTTTCGGGACGCAGCTTCGTGCCGATGCTTATGGGCTTTGGCTGCTCGGTTCCGGCCATTATGTCGGCGCGCACCCTCTCGAGCGAGCGCGACCGCAAAATGACGATTTTGCTCGTGCCGTTCATGAGCTGCTCGGCAAAGCTGCCGATTTACGGCTTCATCGCGGCCGCGCTGTTCGAGCCCGCCGCGCGCGGGTGGGTAGTGCTGTCGCTGTACCTGCTTGGCATGGTGGTAGGCGTGCTGTATGCGCTCGCGTTGAAGCGGTTGGAATTCCACGGCGAGCCCGTGCCGTTCGTGATGGAGCTGCCGAATTATCGCCTTCCGAGCGCGAAGAGCGTGGCGCGCCTTGTGTGGGATAAGGCGAAGGGATTCATTCAGAAGGCGTTCACGGTCGTGTTCATCGCGACGCTCGTCGTGTGGTTCCTGCAAACGTTCGACGCAAGCCTATCTGTGGCGGAATCTCCCGATTCCAGCTTGCTTGCGGCCATCGGCGGCGTGCTTGCGCCTCTGTTCGCGCCGTTGGGCTTTGGCGATTGGCGCGCATCGACGGCTTTGCTCACGGGCTTTATGGCGAAAGAGAGCGTCGTGTCCACGCTCACGGTGCTGCTTGGCGGCGATGTAAGCTTGCTGCCCACGATTTTCACGCCTGCGACGGCATATGCGTTCCTCGTGTTCACGCTGCTGTACACGCCGTGCGTTGCGGCTATCGCCACGGTGAAAAAGGAGACGAATGGTCGCACGGCGGCGAAGCTCGTTGTCGCGCAATGCGCCGTCGCGTGGGTGGTTGCGTTCTGCATCCATGCTGGGCGCTTGGCGTTCGGAATCGTGTAGCTTTTGATTGTTGGCGGTCGCCTTCCGGCCGAGGCGGGCGCGCCTGGGGCCACTGTCGGCTACCGTTCGCTTCGCTCACTATGCGCCGCCCTGGCTGCGTTTTATTTTGAAATGAAGAGCAGAAATGAACGCAGACGACCCCCCAATCGCGCCCGCCTCGGGCGGAAGGCGACCGACGCTGAAAGAGGTGCCGTTCCCGATGCCGCAGCTCGCTACAGACCGTCCGAATTCAAACTTGCTCTCAATTCTAAAGTTGAATGAGGCCAGGTGAGCGCATAGCGAGCGAATGCGAGCGGTAGCGAATCGTGATCTGTTGCGGGCTGCGGCATCGGGAACGGCCACGCGGCGGGACGCGAAAAGCAAAAGCGCCGCCGGAATTATCCGGCGGCGCTTTCTTCGTTAGATGGCGTCGAGGGCTTGGGCGACGTCGGCAATCAAATCGTCGGTCGCTTCAAGGCCGCAGCTCAAACGCACCATATCGGGGCTGATGCCGCACGCCTCGAGCTCGGCATCGTTCATTTGGCGATGCGTGGCATTGGCGGGATGCAGGCAGCACGTGCGGGCGTCGGCCACGTGGGTGGCGATTTGCGCGAGCTTCAGGCTCTTCATGAACTGTTCGGCCGCCGCGCGTCCGCCGGTGAAGCCGAAGCTTACCACGCCGCAGGTGCCATTCGGCATGTATTTCTTCGCCAGGTCGTAATACTTGTCGCCTTCGAGGCCCGGGTAGCTTACGAAGCGGATCTTTGGATGGCTCTTCAAGAATTCCGCCATGGCCAGGCCGTTCTTGCAATGCTGAGGCATGCGTACATGCAGGCTTTCCAGCGAGCTGTTCAGGAAGAACGCCGCTTGCGGGTTCTGCATGGGGCCCAGGTCGCGCATCAGTTGAGCGGTGGCTTTCGTGATGAATGCGCCCTCGAGGCCGAACTTTTCCGCATACGTTACGCCGTGATAGCTTTCGTCGGGCGTGGTAAGGCCGGGGAATTTATCGGCATGCGCCATCCAGTCGAATTTGCCGGCGTCAACAATTGTGCCGCCAAGATAGGCTGCGTGGCCGTCCATGTATTTGGTGGTGGAGTGCGTCACGATGTCGGCGCCCCATTCGATGGGACGGCAATTCACGGGCGTGGGGAAGGTATTGTCGACCATGAGCGGCACGCCATGCGCATGCGCGGCGTTTGCGAATCGCTCGATGTCGAGTACGGCGAGCGCGGGGTTGGCGATCGTTTCGCCGAACACGAGCTTGGTGTTGGGCTGGAAGGCCGCCTCGAGCTCCTCGTCGGTGCAGTCAGGGGCAACGAACGTGCAGCTCAGGCCCATGCGGCCCATGGTGTGGGCGAGCAGGTTATACGTGCCGCCGTAAATGGCCGAGCTCGCCACCACGTGGTCGCCCATGCCGGCGACATTGAAGATGGCCAAGAAGTTTGCCGCCATGCCAGAGCTTGTGAGCATGGCTGCCGCGCCACCTTCCATTTCGGCGATTTTTGCGGCAACGAGGTCGCATGTGGGGTTTTGCAGGCGGCTGTAGAAATAGCCCGACTCTTCTAGGTCGAAGAGTTTGCCCATGTGCTCTGAGGTGTCATATTTCCAGGTGGTCGACTGGTAAATGGGGATCTGGCGCGGTTCGGCGTCGCCGGGATGGTAACCGCCTTGCACGCATGTAGTACCGAGTTCGGTCATAGCGTTGCCTCCTTCAGGTGTGCCGCCCTTCGACGGCGCATTGTATGGTGCGAAAAAGTATAAACCCCAATACCCTTAGGTATTAAGTGTTTCTATCGGGTGACGAAAGAACGCATGAATCGCTTGGAAATCTGTGCGGGCGTTGTCGGACCTGCGGCATCTCGAGTTCGTATGGGGCTTCTGTGGCAGCGACCGCCTTCCCTCTTTTATTTCTTGCCTATATGGTCGCTGCCGTTGCTATTTTCTTGCTCGTGATGCCGCTCTGCCTTATTTCCCTGGTTAACATAGCGCTACAATGACAGGCGGTTTAACGAGCGGCTCGTCCGCTTCCCTATATATGTTAGGAGCATGCCATGCCCATTCGAATTCCCGATGCCCTGCCGGCGACTTCTATTTTGGAGGGGGAGAATATCTTCGTCATGACGGAGCATCGCGCGATGCATCAGGATATTCGTCCGCTGCGCGTGCTGCTGCTCAACCTCATGCCCACCAAAATCGTCACCGAAACGCAGATCATGCGTAAACTGTCGAACACTCCGCTGCAAATTGAGGTCGACCTGCTTCGCATTGCGAGCCATAAGTCAAAAAATGTCTCAGCCGATCATCTTGAGACGTTTTATCGCACGTTTGACCAGGTGCGCGACCTTCGCTACGACGGCATGATCATTACAGGAGCTCCCGTTGAGACCCTCGACTTCGAGAGCGTTGATTACTGGCCCGAGCTCGTTGAAATCATGGACTGGAGCCTTACCAACGTTCACAGCGTGCTCCATGTGTGTTGGGGCGCGCAGGCTGCGCTGTACCATCACTACGGCGTGCCCAAGCACAACCTGTCCGAGAAGTGCTTTGGCGTTTTCGAAAATCGCCTGATCAAGCCTTCGTCTCCTCTGGTGCGCGGTTTTAACGATGTTTCCATGATGCCGCACTCGCGCAACTCCGAAACGCGCTATGAGGATATCGTCGCCAACCAGAAGCTCGAGGTTATCTCTTATTCCGACGAATGCGGCGTCTCGATTGCCAAGAGTACTGATTCCAAGCACTTCTTTGTGTTCGGCCACCCCGAATACGATCGCGATACCCTCAAGCTTGAGTACGATCGCGACATTGCCAAGGGTATCGATATCAAGGTTCCGAAGAACTACTACCCCAACGACGACCCCTCGCAAGATCCCATTGTGAGTTGGCGTGCTGAGGGCCAGCTTATTTACACGAATTGGCTGAACTACTACGTGTACCAGACCACGCCTTACGACTTGGGCACGCTGTAATGTTTGAGGCGGCCGGGGGCTGGAGTGCCTTCGGCCGCTTTGCGTAAACGAAACCCGCGAAAAGTGACAAAAGTTGCGAATTCGGGGGCATCGTCTACCTCGTTGGCCGACTGGTGACCCATAAATGCAATGTATCTATGGCATTTTAGAGCCGTGGAAGCCAATTTTGGGTATTCCAAAGGGCCTATAGAGCCGAAATCGATGCCAGGGTGCTATTTGGCGCCCCCGGATTCGCAACTTTTGTCACTTTTTGGCTCATTCGTTTACGCTGATGCGATTGAAGGGTTGTTTGATGGTTGTTGAAACTGAAATTCCGGTGCGCTATGCCGAAACCGATGCCATGGGCGTGGTGTATCACGCGAATTACCTGCTGTATTTCGAGGTTGCTCGCACCGACTTTCTTGAGAAAATCGGGTATCCCTATGCGCGCATTGAGTCTGAAGGGCTCATGTCTCCTGTGGTTGACGTACATTTGAAGTATGGATCGCCGCTTCGCTACGGCGACACGGCTCTCGTTCGCACGAAAGTGACGAAAGTGACTCCCGTCAAAACCACGTATACCTGTGAGGTTTATCGCAAAGGGCAAGACGTTGAGCACGAAAAGCCCTGTGTGGTCGGGGAAACGGTGCTTACGCTCGTCGATAAGCAAACGTTCAAGCCGGTGAGCCAAAAACGTGAGCTTCCAAGTTTGTATGAAATGTATCAACAGGTGCTTGAGCCTTCGGAATAGTCAAAAACAATCGGCCCTACGGGGCCGATTTTGTTTAATGACTTCAGTCTGGCGCGCGCGTAGCCGCGCCAAATAAACCGCCCGCTAAG